>Ga0207024_10078_pt1 | contig 29315 bp, 20 predicted proteins | sample Alteio_BWMinCont_44_FD_153470 | JGI IMG/M metagenome (GOLD analysis project Ga0207024, IMG submission 153470) | Enriched cells from forest soil in Barre Woods Harvard Forest LTER site, Petersham, Massachusetts, United States -... | ecosystem: Environmental > Terrestrial > Soil > Temperate forest >...
ATGGCGTGATCGGCTCTCTGATCGCACTCGCGATCATGCATACGCCGTTCGGGTTCATGGCTTTTCTCGGTATCGCGAGCCTGATCGGCGTGATTGTCAGTCACGTCATCGTGCTGTTCGACTTCATCGAGGAAATGCATGCAAAAGGCGAGCCCCTCACGCAGGCGCTTGCGGATGCCGTCATCCAACGAATCCGGCCCGTGATGATCACAGTGGGAGCAACGATCCTCGCTCTTTTCCCGCTTGCTCTCGAAGGCGGTCCGCTGTGGCAGCCTCTTTGTTACGCGCAGATCGGTGGACTTGGCGTCGCTACCTTCATCACTCTGCTCTTGGTGCCGGTCCTGTACAGCATATTCGTGCTCGACCTGAAGATCATTCGATGGGAAGCCAATGAGTCCACCATGCGCGGCGAACTGCCTGAAGCGGCTAAAGCCGTTCTACAAACAACCTGAAAGCAATGAAAATGACACTCATACCTCAAGCCTCCGCCGCCGCTCTTCTGTTAGTCCTCACGCTCTGTTTGCAGTGTGCTGGGGTTGCGGCGCTCGTTGAGTGGCTACAGGGCGTTACAGCCAAGGGCGGCCAAGGATTTGGTCCGGTTCGCTCGGCCCTCCTGGTAGTGAAATCGACGATCGCAATCATTATTCTCCATGGGCTCGTAATCCTTCTGTGGGCGAGTTTCTACCGGTTGCAATGCTTTCCTTCATGGGAACTCGCCTTTTACTTTTCTTCGAGCAGTTATGCCACCGTCGGTTACGGCGATGTGACTCTGCCTACCAAGTGGAGGCTCTTAGGGCCTCTTGAGAGCATGGCCGGGGTGCTGATGTGTGGGGTATCAGTTTGCCTTCTGTTCGCCACGATCACACGGTTGATGGATAGCGACCCACGGCACTCTCGAAAACTGGGTCACGCAAACGATCCGGTAGCCCTGACGGGGAATCGCTATGCTAATGAACAAAACTGTGCCTAATACGACCATCGAAACTCCAGATTGGCTTCGCGAGATGGAGACGATCCTGGAAGAGCTTAATGAAGGTGTAGTCGTCCTGGATGACGAGCTTCGAGTGATCTTTGCAAACGAAGCGCTTACACGCATGGGACACTTCGAGCGTGGCGAGATTCAGGGCCGCACGCCCGATGCGATTTTCCCCAGCGAAGACCTTCCTGATATCAAACGGCAACACGAATCGGGCCTCCGCTACGGCCGCCACCGTAATGAGTTCTACTTGCCCCGTAAAGATGGTGGCAAGATCCCCGCAATCTTCAGTGGACGTGTCATTCAGGGTCCTGACAAGCAGGAGTACGTGTTGCTTATCGTGACCGACATCAGCGCGCAAAAGGGAATCGAGGAGCAACTTCGCGAATCGAATTCACTCCTTCAAAAACGGCAAGATGAAATGGATGCCGAACTCACCCTCGCCGCACATGTGCAGCAATCCCTTGCCCCGCATAGTCTAATTTGGAAAAACCTCGCCGTGGAGGCGTACTACAGCCCAGCCCGCACCATTGGCGGGGACTTTGGCGTAGTTTTTCCGCAAGGCGATGATTCTCTCAGCATTGTTTTGTCCGACGTTTCCGGACACGGCGTCGGTTCGGCGTTAATGGCCAACCGCATCTATTCTGAAACGCTGCATGAACTTGCACGCAAAACCGACCCAAGAAACTTGCTGCGGGACATTCATCATTTCGTACATACGCGAATCCCGATCGACGGTTTTTTCTTCACGATGACCGCGGCCCGTTTCAGTGAGGATGGACGTCGAGCAAGTTTTTCTGCCGCAGGCCAGCCGCCTGCAATACTCGTCTCAAATGGAACTCTCCGTTTGCTTGAATCGCGAAACGGTATCCTTGGTTGCTTATCCGAAACCGCACCGTCCGAGCTGCCGGAAGAATTTGATCTTGAGCCTGGCGACCGCCTAGTTCTCTACACGGATGGACTCGTCGAGGTTTTTAACAACTTCGATGACATGCTCGGCGTGGAGGGTCTGAAAAACTTGGTTCACGAATCGGCGACGCTGACACTGGCGGAAATGCAGAGGGCAATCCTCGACGGCGTAGCTGCCTGGAGCCACGCTCCCCTCGCCGACGACGTGTCGCTCGTTATCGTCGAAGTTCGCTAAGTGCGGGTTCAAACTCGTATCCTCTCCTCGTCGGTTTCTATAACCGCTTGGATGAATAGTCGGCTTTCCGTAGAAGTGATCTCCGTGGATCGGAGACGCAAACTCCCCGAAACCGTCCACTGCTACGACAAGTCCTCCGCAACAGCTTCAACACCTTCGCACGCGCATTCGGTCGCGAACCGAAGCGGTACATACGTCCGCGGCTGAATTGCGCTCTACTACGAAGCACTCTGCCATTGGCGGTTGCGCATGACAGGCGTTCTTGCATTTCCAAATAGTTGAGTCCGATTTGAGTCCGATTGCTGCCGAATACGGGTCCATATCAGCATGTTCGACGCAGAACAAAGCCAAACGGGCCAATAAGATAGTGTTTCTACTGCTTATTCGGGACCAGGAGGTCGATGGTTCAAATCCATTCGCCCCGACCATTTTCCCCATTAAATATTCGCCGTTCGTTTCACTAACTATTTGAAACGATTGAGTTTGTGTGGCGCTTTGTGGACTCTTATTCGCCGTAGGGAACCCAGATGTTCTTTACTTGTACGGAGTGATCGAGGAACCAGCGGCCTTCGCCCTGCTTCACGTCAAACCAGTTGATGGCGCGGCCTTCGTTGGTGAAGGTCTGCTTGAGATTTCCTACTGATAGCGTTTTGACAGTTGCAGCGGCAGCTTCATCGGTGAAACACCAGATGGCGTCCACATCGTCGTGTTCTGCGAGCGTCTTCACCAGTTCAACGGCGCGACCCGTAACGATGTTGATCACACCATCCGGCAGATCGCTGGTTTCGAAAACCTGATAGAGATCGCCGGTGATGAGTGGATATTTTTCCGATGGAATGGCAATGACGGTATTCCCCGCCGAAATGACGGGCATGACGAGCGAGAGGAATCCAAGGAGCGGCGCATCCGCGGGACAGATCACGCCGACCGTTCCAATCGGTTCCTTCATCGCAAGAGCGACGTTGCGGAAGGGCGGGTTGTGCACCGAGCCGTCGTATTTATCGGCCCAGGCCGCGTAGGAAAAAATGCGCTCGATTCCCAGGCTGACTTCTGCGCCGGCTTGCTCTTTCCCTACGACCGCAGCCAGACGATTGGCGATTTCTTCGCGGCGTTGCGAGAGATTCTCTGCAATGTAGAAGAGCACCTGTGCGCGATTGTGCGCGGTTGCTTTGCCCCAGCTTTCGGCTTTGCGCGCTGCTTCGACGGCGTTGCGAATGTCCTTACGATTGCCCAAGGGCGCTTCACCGAGCAGGCGGCCGTCCGCGCCGCGCACTTCCATGCTGTAGCCGGAATCAGGCCGCGCTTGTTTGCCGCCGATGTAGAGCTTTACGGTGCGGTCGATCGGTGGAGCGGCGAAGTCGGCGGCCTGCTCTGGAGGCTGGTCGATGGCGAGCGGCGTGGGATGAAGCGTCGGCGCCAGCTTGAACCACGCCGGCTCAAGGTATTCGAGCATTCCTTCGCGGCCACCTTCGCGGCCAAAGCCGCTCTCGCGATATCCGCCGAAGCCGCAGGCAGCGTCGAAGAGATTCGTGCAGTTGACCCAGACCACGCCGGCCTTCAGCTGCGCGGCAACGTGTAAGGAAACGTTGATGCTCTCGCTCCACACGCAGGCAGCCAATCCATAAACCGTGTTGTTGGCGAGTTCGACCGCTTCGCGCGGAGTGCGAAAGGTCATTGTGGCCAGCACTGGGCCGAAGATTTCCTGCTGCGCGACAATGGAACTCGGATGAACGTTGCTCAAGAGAGTCGGCGGAAAATACAGCCCACGTGACGGCATCGGAATCGAAGGCTGCCAGCACGTCGCGCCTTCGGCGACGCCTTGATCGACCAGCTGTTGGATGCGCTCCAGCTGCACACGCGCGACGATTGCGCCGATGTCGATGGCTTTGTCCAAAGGAGGGCCGATGCGCAGCGTGTTCATGCGGTCCTGGATTTTGCCGATCAGCGATTCCGCGATGCTCTCCTGCATCAAGAGGCGCGAGCCTGCGCAGCAAACTTGTCCCTGGTTCAACCAGATGCCGTCCACTAATCCTTCCACCGCGCTATCCAGGTCGGCATCCTCAAAAACAACGAATGGGGATTTTCCTCCGAGCTCCAGGGAAAGTTTTTTGTGGCTTTGCGCCGTCGCCTTTCGAATGGCGCGACCGACCTCGGTGGAACCCGTGAACGCGATTTTGTCCACGTCCGGATGCTTGACGAGCGCTTCGCCGGTCGATCCGTCACCAGTGACGATGTTCACGACGCCCGCGGGCAGGTTGACCTCTTGGCAGATAAAGGCGAACGCCAGTGCCGTTAGAGGCGTGAACTCCGCGGGCTTCAGGACGACGGTATTTCCCGCCGCGAGCGCCGGCGCGATTTTCCAAGCCAGCATGAGCAAAGGAAAATTCCACGGAATGATTTGTCCAACTACGCCGCACGCGGTGTAACCCGGGAATTCCTGCTCGAGCAATTGGGCCCAGCCGGCGTGATGATAGAAATGGCGCGCCACGAGAGGAATGTCAATGTCGCGGCTTTCGCGTATGGGTTTGCCGTTGTCCAGCGTCTCGAGAACTGCAAGCCATCGCGAATGCTTTTGCACTTGTCGCGCCAGCGCATAAAGGTAGCGTGCACGGGCATGAGGATTGAGTGACTGCCAGGCAGGTAGCGCGGCGCGAGCGGCTTTTACGGAGTTGTCCACGTCCGCCGCTGATCCTTGCGCTACTGTAGCGAGTTTTTCGCCGGTGGAAGGGTCCGTGGTGTCAAAGGTGGTGCCCGCTGCTGGTGCCTGCCATGTGCCCTTGATGAAATGTCCAAAGCACCGGCCGTGCCGGTCAAGCCAGCTCAGAGCTTCGCGAGGATCTTCCGGCGCGGGGCCGTAGTCCATGGTCATGAATTTCTCGACGATGCTCATGCGCTTCTTCTCGATTCTTTCTTCATCGAACAGCGATTTTCATCTCACGCGATCGGATGGCGATACTCTGCCGAATACCGCCCTGTAGCATGATGTTCCAACTGGCGCTCGATGTCGCCCAACATGCTACTGGCGCCAAAACGGAATAACTCCGCCTTCAGCCAGGAATTGCCGAGTTCTTCTTTCATCAAGGAAAGCCAATCGAGCGACTGCTTTGCCGTTCGAAGGCCACCCGCCGGCTTGAAGCCCACCGCCATTCCCGTTTCCTGTGCGTACTCGCGGATAGCGCGCGTCATCACCAGACTCACGGGAAGCGTTGCATTCACCGCTTCTTTTCCCGTCGAAGTCTTGATGAAGTCCGCGCCGGCCATCATGGCCACGACGCTTGCGCGCCCCACATTGCGCAACGTCAGCAAATCGCCAGTGCCCAATATCACTTTCAGATGCGCCGGCCCGCAGGCGTTCTTGAAGGTTGCGACTTCGTCGTAGAGCGCTTGCCACTTTCCCCCGAAAACGTGAGCGCGCGTGATCACCACGTCAATTTCGTCCGCCCCCGCTTCCACGGAGCGCCGGATTTCCTCCACGCGTTCCGCGAGGGGTGAAAGCCCGGCGGGGAAGCCCGTCGAAACCGCGGCGACGTGGATACCGCTGCCTTCAATCGCGCGGCGCGCCGTTTCCACAAACGAATGATAAACGCAAACCGCAGCCACCTTGATTTGGAGGCTTTCGATACCGAGTTTTTGCTCAATCTCCTGCAGAATCGGTTGGCGGGCCTTCGCGCACAAGCGGCGCACGCGCTCGTCGGTGTCGTCACCCGAGAGCGTTGTAAGGTCCATGCAAGTGATGGCACGCAGGAGCCACGCGGCCTGCCACTCCTTTTTCACGGTGCGCCGCGTGCCGATCGTTTGTGCGCGTCGTTCGACGGCGCTGGTATTGACGCGCACCTCTCTTACCCAATCCAAATTCAGGGGGATCCCGCGGTTCGGCTGCAGATCGCGCCCCGCGTAATTCGCGATGGCGGTATCGGCGGGAGAAATCGGTCCTTGCAAGGTGCGGCGTTCCATCCCGGAGGTGTTGTCGGTTTTTGTGTTGTCCCGCTGAGTCATGTGTTTCTCGCTGCGTGCGGCAACGCCACCCGCAAACTTCTATCTTATCATTTCGGACAAGGCTGTTTACAGGCGTCCAGCGCGATTTCCCCATTCCTTCTCGAAATGCTCACGGCTGCAGAAGGCTTTTTGCGTACCCACTTTGGTCGTGGAAAGTGCAGCGTACAGATTTGCGCGTGTCAACGCTTCCTTCTCTGGCAAACCTTCACCCAGAAAAACTGCAAAGCTTCCGATGAACGCATCGCCCGCCCCGGTGGTATCCACTGCTTTCACCTTGAACGCAGGAATAATCTCGCATCCCTCCGGTCCCGCCACCAGCGAGCCTCGCTCCCCGAGCGTAATCACCACGCGCCGCATTCCCTGCCGAAGCAGAAACTCCGCGCACTTTTTCGCGTCTTCGATCGAATGCACCGGCATTCCGGTGATGACTTCCGCCTCGCTCTCATTGGGAATGAAATAATCCGCTCCGCCCAGTTCCTTGAAGTCCACTGCTTGCGCCGGAGCGGGATTTACGATGCAGCGAATTCCATTGGCTTTGGCGAATCGCACCGCGTGGTAAACGGTCCGCAATGGAATTTCAAATTGCATGACCATCGTGTCCGCTTTTCGCAGAAGCGGCGCGGCGGCGTCCACATCCGCCGGCGAAAGCAGATCGTTCGCACCCTTCACGACGATGATGCGATTTTGCCCGTTTGCGTCCACGAAAATCGGCGCCACGCCGCTGGAGACACCTTCCGCAATTCCCACATACGTCGCGTCGATGCCTTGCGACTCGAAGTTTTTGATCGTGGCTGGGCCGAAGAGATCGCTTCCCACTTTCGCCACCATTCCCACATTCGCTCCGCAAAGGTGAGCGGCCACCGCCTGATTCGCGCCTTTGCCGCCGAAACCGAGGTCGAACTTCTTCCCGAAAATGGTTTCGCCGGGACGCGGAAACACGTCGTTGAATGTCGTGAGGTCCACGTTGGCGCTGCCCACCACCGCAATCAAGGATCGCTTGGCCATCACTCCTCCCCCGCTTGAGCTGCCCGCGAATTATATAGAAACTGTGCGCGCAAACCGCAAAATCTCTGCGTTTATCCTTGACAGCCCCGGTCGCAGCAAATATAAGCAGCGGCAGCCGCTCAGGAGCCGCAAATTCATGTTCGTCCCTCACGCCTTTGGCATTGCGCTCATCATGATGATCACCAGCGCCATTTGTTGGGGCTCCTGGGCCAACGCGTATAAAGGCGTGAAGAACTACCGCTTCGAACTGTTTTATTGGGATTACGCCGTCGGAATTTTTCTCATCTCGCTGGTGCTGGCCTTCACCATCGGCAGCACCTCAAACGGCACTTCCAGTTTTCTGAACAACGTGCACTCCGCGGATCGTTCCAATTTCGTTTACACGCTGATCGGCGGTGCGATCTTCAATCTCGCGAATCTTCTCCTCGTCGCGGCCATTGACATGGCCGGCCTGGCCATTGCTTTTCCAGTTTCCATCGGCATCGCGCTGGTGGTCGGCGTCGTCTTGAGCTACGTGCTGCAGCCGAAGGGCAGCGCCGGCTTGCTGGCCGCGGGCGTGGCGTGCGCTTTGATCGCCGTCATTCTCGATGGCAAGGCCTACGGCAGCCTCAAGAAGGATGCCGGCGCAGTCTCGAAGAAGAGCATCATCGTTTGCATCATCTCCGGAACTTTGATGGGCCTGTGGGCGCCCTTCGTGACCCATGCGATGACCCAGGGAAACTCGCTTGGCCCGTATACCATCGCCGTCTTCTTGACGCTCGGCGCGCTGCTTTCTTGTTTCGTATGGAACATTTACTTCATGAAGAAACCGCTCGTCGGAGAGCCCGTGAATTTCGGCGAATTTTTTCGCGGCCCGGCCTCAGGCCATCTGCTCGGCCTCTTAGGCGGCGCCATCTGGGGCACTGGAACAGTCTTCAATCTCGTGGCCGCGAACTTCACCGGAGTGGCGATTTCTTATGCCATCGGCCAGTCGGCGCCCATGGTTGCCGCCTTGTGGGGCGTTCTGGCGTGGAAAGAATTTCAGGGAGCCAATCGACAGGCGAAAGCATTCCTCGCCTTCATGTTTTTGTTTTACATCCTCGCGATTCTTCTGGTGGCGAAAGCCAACACCGCGAGCTGAATGTAAACCGCTCTTTCCGCTTGAACGGAAACGCCAGGTGAATTCCCAGTTCCCTTTACGCCGCGAAAACGTTGCGCACCATGAACCACAAATTGGCCGGACGCTCCGCCAATCTTCGCACGAACCACGGATACCAGTAGCTCCCATACGCGACCAGAACGATTGACGTACAGCCTTCGTTTGCCAGCCGCTCCTGCTCCGCGCGTTGAATCCCGTAAAGCATCTGAACTTCCATCTCGGTCTTCGCCAGTCTCTGCTGTGATGAAAAATCGCTCAATCGCCGAATCAGCGCCACATCATGAGTTCCAAACGCCGCGCGCGCGCAGCGATTCTCTTTTTTCGCCTGCAGCATCAACTTGGCCAGCTCGAAGTAATTCTCGTCCACGTCCTTCTTCAGCGGAAACGCAATCTCCCGCGGCTCGTTGTACGCGCCTTTAACCAGCCGGATGGAGGGGCGCAAAGGCAACAGTTTCGTCAGATCATCCTTCGTTCGATAGAGATACGCCTGAAGGCAAATTCCCACGTTCGGATACTCAAGCAGCACACGGCGGTAGAGATCCAGCGTCATCTCCACATAGTTGCTCGCTTCCATGTCCACCCAGACGACGGTATCTTTCTGCGCACACCCGACGATCGCTCGTAAATTCTCGAAACAGACATCCGCAGAAAGGTCCAGCCCGAGTTGCGTCAGTTTCACGGAAATTTCCGCTTGCAAGCCGTTTTGCCGGATGCGGTCCAGAACTTCAAGATAGTGCCCCGTAACCTGCCGTGCTTCTTCCCGGTCCTTGATGTTTTCTCCCAGGTGCGTGAAGACCACCCCAATTTTCTTGGCGCGCAGAGTCTGCGCCGCCGCCAGCGCTTCCTCTAACGTCTCCCCGGGCATAAATCGTGAAACCGTGCTCTTTACAAAACGGTAGTGCGTCGCGTGATCGCGAAGCCACTGGTTTTGCGATGCTGCAAGCAACAGCGACCGCATCAGACTCATGAATCTCTTGCCTCTTTCTAAGAAAAAAGTATCTGTGGCAAACACGCCGCGAGCGCTTCATTTTAGACCAGATTGTTGCCGGGAGTGCTGGCTTCCGCGTCACGGGAAAAACGGTTCGTCAGGGATGCACGGGAGAAAACGCAGAAGCGGGGAGAGCAAGCACCTGCCCGGCAACTTTCTCGCTCTGGCGGCGGACTCCAGCAGCCTCACGGCCGAGGCGCGCCTCGCTCTCCGCCCTTGCATTTACGATCACGGGAAGTTCATCGCCGGGAGTGGTTTTCATGAGTTCTTCCGCGCGGAGCATACATGCAAACACCAATCGCTCCGGCTGATGCTGGCGGCGAAGGAATTCGCCGTAATTCAGCCAATCGCTCGCGGCATTGCGCGCGTCATCCAGCAACCCATCCAGAGCCAGCGCGCGTTGAAACGATTGCGCTGCGCCCGCAACATCTCCCTGTTTTTCCTTCAAGTCAGCTAGATGAATGAGTGCGAGGCTTTCCAGCGCTTTCTCATCCGTTTTTTCCGCAAACGCTATGGCCGCGCGGTAGCCCTGTACGGCTTCATTCTCCCGCTTGGCCGCAGCGTCCGCATCAGCAACTTTGATCAGCGCGGCGATCACCGTGCTCCCCTCGCCAGCGTGCTCCGTCCGGTGTGCAGCCACAATTTGCAGGTACGCGCGGTAATGTCGGGCGGCGGCCTGCGCCTCGCCGCGATGCTCCAGAGCCTGCGCCAGATCAAGCTGCGCGTTCGATTGCGTCGCATCGATATCCACCGCGCGTTCCCAATCATCAATCGCTTCATCGCCGTGGCCGAGCCGTTGACCGAGCAGCCCGGAGTCCACCAGCGCATCGGTGTTGCGCGGCCAACGCCCAAGAATTTTCTGATATTGCGAGTAGGCGTCCGCGGTGCGGCCCGCTTCGATCAAGCCTCGCGCGTAAGCCTCCTGCTGCACAAAATTGCCCGGGCTGATTTCCGCCGCGTGCTGCAGCGCCAGAAGCGAAGCGTCACGGTTCCCGGCGAGCAGCTCTGCCCGCGCGAGCCGCGCCTGCACGGAACTGTCATCCGGATTTAGTTTTGCCGCGCGCTCCAGCGCCCGCAGGCTCGATGCCTCGCTCGACCAGAAAAAATGCAACTGGTCCAGCACTGCCCACGCAAAGAGGAGCGCTACTGCTGCGACTCGAATGGCGCGCGCGGAAATTGCCGGACCTGCCAGCCATCGCGTCGCAGACTTGAAAACGTTTTGCGCGTTCGAATTTGCATCTTGCGCCTTCTCGCTGGTGTTCAACAGAAGCGCCGCCACGCGTGAATCGCGCAGTTTCCAAAGCGCGCCGTCCAAAAAGAAATGGTGGATGTTAACGAGTGCCGTAAACGTCAAAAAACTTGCGGCGAAATCCACATGAAAAACCCGGCTGACGATCCACGGCCCGGGAATGAAAAGCGCGATGCCCCCGGCGATGAGCGTGACCAGATAGCGCCAAAACTTGAAATGGCTGTCGCCTGCCGCCCGGGCTTCACGTTCCTGGTAGTAGCTGGTGATCCATAGGTATTGCGTGGAATGCAGCACCGCGAGAATCCCGCTGCTGTAGCGCGTCTGCGGCACCTCGCGCTCGCTGAACAACTCGATCATCGCGGGCACAAGGAACCAGAGGAACTGCGTCACCGCCAGCGTCAGAGGGGCGAGAATCGCGCGCAAGCTGCTGCGGCGGGCCAGGGAGGTGAGCGCCCAGCCCGTGGCGCCGACAAAGAACAGCGCGAGCACAGCTCGTGCAGGTAGAGTGATTTTCGCCGGCAGCCCAAGGGAGAGAATCAGTGGATCCCCCGAAGGCCCAGTGTGAAAACTCAGCATCAACAAAAGGAAAGAAGCGATGAACGATAAATGAATCGCATCGCGCTCCGTCGAACTCGGCGCCAATCCCGAGCGCCGCGCGAACATCATCAGCAGCCCGAAGTTTTGTCCCGTGTAGTGCCACGGGCTCCAGCAAATATAAAGCGTGAAAATCCAAGGGAGCAGCGGGAACCACGCGTGAGCAAGTACTCCGGCCAGCGCCAGCAACAGCGCGATATGCACTGTAAAAATGCGGTATTTCTCAAACTCTGTGTGCGTGTGATAGGCCCGGTAGACCGTGGCCATAAAGTGCGGGTAGTTGAAAAGCAGCGCCAGAAAATAAAACGCCACCGTCCAGCCGCGGGAGTACGTACTCGTCGCGTAGAACGCCAGCAGAAGAAGAGGCGCCGACCACGCGCCACAACCAACCGTTAAATCAATCCACGGCTTGTAAATCCAGGGGTTCCGCGCCGAAAAAGGCGCGGAAGCATCCTGCTGCGGCGGAGTTGTGGCGATCGAACTCATCTCCTCGAAGAGTAGCGCACCGGAACTGCCTCTGCGCGGGGACACCGCGGCCCAAATGTGGAATTGGTTACTTGCTACTTCGCGGCGCGATCAGGAAATGGCCAGCAGTCGAAGTAGCAGTCCCGCCAGCATGCCACCGAGGAGCGGACCGATCACCGGAATGGGGGCATATCCCCAATCGGAGCCGCCCTTTCCCGCGATGGGAAGAATCGCATGTGCAATGCGCGGTCCGAGGTCTCGCGCCGGATTGATGGCATATCCCGTGGGCCCCCCGAGCGAAAGGCCAACTCCCCAAACCAGACTACCCACGACGTACGGCCCGAGTCCTGCAGCCGGGCCCGTCGTTGAGACGTTCCTTGAAAAAATGGCCCCGGCGACAAACACGAGAGCAAAGCTGGCAATAATTTCGGTGAGCAAATTCGGAAGAACACTCCGGATCGCGGGCGCATTGCAGAAGCATGCAAGTTTCGCGGAGGCGTCCGGTGTTTCCTTCCAGTGCAGAAGATAAGTCAGCCACACGAGCGTGGCCCCGGCAATTCCTCCGAGCATCTGCGCGGCAAGATACGGCGCGAATTTTGCAAAACTCGCATCTCGTACCGCGAAGCCCAGCGTCACCGCGGGATTCAAGTGTGCATCATTGCTCCCGCACGCAATGGCGGTGAACGCGCCTGCCATAACTCCAAACGCCCACCCAGCCGTGATCACCATCCAGCCGCTCCCCTCGGCTTTGGAGCGCTTCAACAGCACGCCCGCGACCACGCCGTCGCCCAACAGCACGAGAATCGTGGTCCCAAGGAATTCGCCGAGCAGCGGTGTTGTCATCGCAAAAATCCTCCGTCAGGATTCAATCCAGTCAAACGAGCGCGTGACCGCTTTCTTCCAATCCTTGTAGAGCCGCTCGCGCGCCGCTTCCTCGAGACTCGGCTTCCACGTCCGATCCACCGCCCAATTCGCGCGCAATTCTTCCAGCCCGGAAAAGAATTTCACCGCCAGCCCCGCCGCGTACGCCGCCCCCAGCGCGGTCGTCTCTTGAATCACGGGGCGAATCACCTCCCGGTTCAAAAGGTCCGCCTGAAACTGCATCAACAACTCATCCACCACCATGCCGCCATCCACGCGAAGACTCGTGAGCCCTATCTTGGAATCCTTCTCCATGGCCTCGACCACTTCCCGCGTCTGAAATGCCGTGGCTTCCAACGCGGCTCGCGCCAGGTGTCCCTTGTTCGCGTATCGCGTGAGGCCCGCGATGACGCCGCGCGCATTCTCTTTCCAATACGGCGCATACAACCCGGAAAACGCCGGCACGAAATAAACTCCGCCATTATCGTTAACCCTTCGCGCCAGCGTTTCCACTTCCGAACTCTTCGTGATAATTCCGAGGTTGTCGCGCAGCCATTGCACCAGCGCTCCCGCAATCGCTACTCCTCCTTCGAGCGCGTAATGCGCATTCGCACTGCCAAATTTGTAGGCCACCGTCGTCAACAGCCCGCAGTCGGAAGGCACCATCCGCTCTCCGGTGTTCATCAGCAGAAAGCACCCCGTGCCGTACGTATTCTTCACTTCGCCAGGGCGGAAGCATGCCTGCCCCACCAGCGCGGCCTGTTGATCACCGAGAATCCCCGTAATCGGGACACCTGCGATAGCGGCAAGCGTCGCTTCTCCATACACTTCGCTGCTCGAACGCACCTCCGGAAGCACCGTGCGCGGAATTTCAAACGCCGCGAGCAACTTTTCATCCCAATTCAGTGTTTGTAGATTCAGGAGCTGCGTACGGCTGGCGTTGGTCACATCGGTCACGTGCACGCCGCCTTGCGTTCCGCCGGTCAGGTTCCACAGGAGAAACGTATCAATATTTCCGAACAGCAACTCCCCCGAGGCGGCTCTCTCGCGCGCCTCGGGAACATTCTGAAGAAGCCAGCGAAGTTTCAGGCTGCTGAAGTAAGTGCTCAGCGGCAATCCCGTCCGCGCCCGGAAATGATCTTGTCCGCCATCGCCCGCGAACCGCGCCACATCCTCCGCTACGCGCGTGTCCTGCCACACCACGGCGTGCGCTATCGGTTTCCCGGTCTTGCGCTCCCACACAACCGTGGTCTCCCGCTGATTTGTAATGCCGATCGCCGCAAGGTCGGACGCGCGCAATCCCCTCTGTTCCAGCGCCTCCGCAATCACTTCCTCGGTGCGCCGGAGTATTTCCAAGGCGTCATGCTCGACCCACCCCGGTTTGGCGTAAATCTGCTCGTGCTCCTTTTGCGCGACGGCAACCACCCGCGCGGACGGATCAAACACCATGAACCGCGTGCTGGTCGTTCCTTGGTCGATCGCTCCGATGTAGTCTTTCACCGAGCCGGTCCTTTGTGTTCGCGCCGCAGCATACTACGCAATTGCTCCCGAACGCTCCACACAAAAGGTCGCCATCTTGCACTCTCGAAGCGAAGCCACACCTTCACTGATGATTTGAAGTCCGAAACGGAATCTACACTCAACTAGCCCTAACCTGCATCTAACAATAAGCATCAAATAGAGGTGAATTAAAGGAGTAAGTTCATGACGAAGAAAACGAATTGGAGAAGCACCGCGCTGATGATGGGAGCTTTCGCTCTACTCTCAGCGCTCGCAGTAACAAATGCCGTGGCCGCAGGCCCAGTCACCATGACTGTGACCGCCGTCGGCAAAAAGGACACCACCCCGCCGCCGGTCGCCAAGGACGATGTGCAGCTCTTCGTAAACAAGGAGCGCACGCAGATCGCCGACTGGAAGCGCGGCGAAAAGCTCTACCTCGCCGTTGTAATTGACGATTCACTCGACACCAACGTCGCCAGCCAATGGACCGACATGAAGGCATTTTTCGCCGCCCAGCCCGACACCACCTTTATCTCCGTCTCCTACGCGCGCAATGGCACGGCCGTGCTCGCGCAGGATTTCACAAATAATCACGAGCTGCTCGACAAGTCTTTGCGCATCCCGGTCGGTGCCGGAGCCTTCTCGAGCCCCTATCTAACCCTTCTGGATCTCATGAAGCGCTTGCCCTCGACGGGAGACCGGCGGTCCATCTTGCTGCTCTCTTCGGGAATCGATTACTTTCACGGAAATTTTCCGACCAGTCCGGATCTCGACTCCGTGGCGCAGCGCGCCCAGAAGGAAAACATCAACATCTGGTCCATTTACTATCCTGATGGGGGGCATTTGGCTCGCGGGTTCTTTCGCTCGAGCCGCGGCCAGTCCGATCTCAGCCAGATCGCTGAAGAGACAGGCGCCGAATCGTACGCTCTCGGCTTCGGCTTGCCCGTCACGCTCAAGCCCTATTTTGATGAGCTTTCCACGCACCTGAACAATCAGTATTTGCTGACGTTCAGCGGCAACGGCGGCAACAAGGGCAAATTCGAGCGCGTTCACGTTAGGACCGAGCTCGCCAACGTCGAATTCCTGGCGCCTTCCGATGCATTTCTGCCACCAGGGCAGTAAAGACGAAGTCCCGACGACGCTAAATTCCAACGGGCGCGGCCCACGCTATATGAGTGGACCGCGCCTGTTGTTTTGCTAACGTTTTCTGGATCCGCTTCGGTCTTGCGCGGCAAGTTGGAGTGGGCCTTTTCGCGTAGGTCAGCTGAAGTCGCCGTCAGTCGTCCGAGCCCGTCAGCGCCGGCGCTCGCGTCGAGTCACGAATGACCAGCTCCGGATTCATCTTGTGCCGCGAAATATTCCAATCGCGCTTTTCATGTCCCGCGTTCACGCCTTCCATCACGATATTCACCGCCAGACTCCCCATCGCCTCCAGCGGTTGCCGCACCGTCGTTAAAGCCGGCGCAGTCATCGCCGACGGCGCCACGTCATCGAAGCCCACCACCGAACATTGTTCCGGCACCTTTACGCCGGCCTTTGACAGCGCCCGAATGGCCCCCAGCGCCGTCAAATCGTCAAACGCCATCAGCGCCGTAAAGCGCTTTTTCTTCTGAAGCAATTCTTCCGCAAACCGGTAGCCGCCTTCGAACCCCGAATTTGGATCGAACGAATCCGGCAGTTGCACCACCAGCGACGGCTCAATGTCCAGCCCAGCCGAATGCGCGAATTTTTGAATTCCGCGCCAGCGCGGCGCGCTATCAATTAGCATCTTCGGCCCGCGGATGAACGCGATTTTGCGATGCCCGAGCTGGTACAAATGCTCCAGCGCCAGCCGTCCGCCCGCTTCGTTGTCCACCATCACGGAGCTGACCGTGTCTCCCGGCAGCTCCCATCCAATCGTGGCCGCCGGAATATTTCGCTTGCTCAAATCCGCCAGCAGGTGAATGTCCACAAACAGCCAGTTGGCCACCACGATCAGCGCTTCCACATGGTGCTCGAGCAGCATTTCCAGGTAGCGTTCGAACCGGTTCCTCTGATTGTGCGCGTCGCAAAAAAATGGAATGTAGGACAACTGATACAGCGCGTTCTCAATCCCACGCAAAACCGGAGTGCAAAACGGGTCCGTAATATCGAAAAACATCACGCCCACGCTGCGGCTGCGCTTGCTGCGCAGAAATCGCGCCATGGCGTTCGGCCGGTACCCGAGCTTTTTCGCTACTTCTTCAATGCGCTTTTTAGTAGCCGGAGCGATATACCGCGCCAGCGGCGCATTGTTCAGCACAATCGAAACCGTAGCGGGAGAAAAGCCGCTAGCCTGCGCGACGTCCCGCATCGTAATCGTCAAGTTCCTGCCGCTGGCTCGCTTCACGGCGATGGGCTCCTCCGCGGACATCATCATCCTTCTAGAGTCGCCCAAGATGCAATGGTGTTGGTTGAATGGCAGGCGTCACTCTGCTGGCACCTCAAACGACAGCGGTTCGCGGAACCACCGCGTCTTCCACACGCCGAACGCGATGCCCGCGGCCATCCAGATCGAACCCACAATGATCGCGGGATGGCCGAGGTTCAGCCACAACGCCAGGCAAATGAAAAAACCAAAAAACGGCGGAAGCAGATTCCATGCCTTCTTTTCTTCCGCCCGCAAAAAATATCGTACGAACGCCGCGGCGTTCACTCCCATAAACGCGATCAACGCCCCGAAGTTCAGCATTTCCGCGCCGAGCCCGTACGCCTGGTCCCCGTTTAGAATTTTCAGCAGAGTTCCAAACGTCAGCGCCTCTCCGCTGTGCACATAGGTTCTGTATCCCGCCACGATCTCCAGCAAAAAGGCGCCAAGCAGCGCCACGCCGCCGACGAAAATCACGTTATTCCTTGGAATCCGGTGCTTCTCATCCAACGCCCCGAAAAACGATTTTGGCAGCGCATTGCTCCGCCCCATTCCAAACAACAAGCGCGCCGCGCCAAGCTGCGCCCCCAGCCCCGATCCGAAATTGGCGAGCAGCAGCGTGAATCCCACGAGTAGAAATAGCGGAGCAATCGTCTGCGTCCCCAAGTGCAACGCCGGCCACAAGCGCCGCATGACTTCCGGATAAGCGGTATTGACGTCAGGGAACGGCTGCGACGCAGGCCAGATCAGCTGCGCGATGTAGACTTCCACTGCCGACAGCACTCCGATCACCACGCAAGTCAGCACCGTCGCCAGCATGATATTCCGCCGCGGATTCTCAGCCTCTTCAGACAGCGTGGAAATGCCGTCAAATCCGATGTACGTCAGCACCGCGATGGAAGTGCATCCGAAAAGCGCCCCCGTGCTGAACGTCGCCGGATCGTAAAACGGCCGCGTGAAAAAAATAGGATCGCTATGCGGATGGCCAAAAATGAAGCGCGCCGCGGTCACGAATATCACCACCACGACAGCCCCCATGCCCGCCGCCATCCCTGCATTGATCCGCGCGGACGTCTTGATGCCGCGAATGTTCAGCAGCGTGAAGACCACCGCAAAGAAAATCTTCCAGACCCACACCGGCACGCCCGGCGCAAAATCATGCGCTTGCCCCGCGCACCACACCGTGCAGATCAGCGGATTGAGCATGTAATCCATCACCATGCTCCACCCGGTGATGTACCCCGCCGCCGGATGAATTTCTTGCGCGACGTACGTAAACGCCGAACCCGCGCTCGGATACGCCCGCGCCATCCGCCCGTAACTGATCCCCGTGAACAGCATCGCCACCATCGCGATCAGGATCGCGGTGACGACGTGGCCCTTCCCGCGCTCGCTCAACACTCCATAAACGGACATCGGCGCCACCGGTTGAATCACGATGACGCCGTACAGAATCAAATCCCAAAGCGTTAGAGTGCGCCGCAGGCGCGGCCCGGAATTCGCGGTGGTTTCCTCGCTCAAGCAGTTCTCCTTGTTCCGGAAGAGTTTCCGCCCCAACTTCGCATCGCAGTACTCCTCAGATGCCCCGGTGCCGCATGCCGGCCCATCGCGAATCGCAACGATAATAGCCTGTATTTAATCGTTTCAATACAAGCAGTGTTGCGCAACTTTCCGCCCTCGCGCAACACCAAAAAAATGCCCTCCCCGCCCGCCTTTTCGCTCCCGCGCTTCCGCCGTCACTTCTATCCTGTCCCTCCGGGCAGGTCAACAATCCACAGGCCGTATCTTTTCGCTAACTCCCTCCTCCATTCTCTAGCAACGCAGAACCCCTATTAATAGTCTAATTAAGTAGGCGCCCGGCCCGGGGAAGTATGAACAGGTCGGAAACTCGCTCTGGGGACGAGGCTCCTCTCATGAACGGTCGCAGCCGCACAGCCATTTTCCTGGCCCACGCCGGTGGCTTCCTCTTTGTCATCATGGCTGCGCTCTGGCTGCGCCGCATTGTGCTGGAGCCCGATGCGCTTCTCCAGGGCTACCTTCAAGTTGTCTGCGGCCTTCTCGCCTTCGTTTTCGCCGCTGTAACCCTCGTTCGTTTCCAGGGAACCCAGGACCGCATTTCGCTGATCCTTGGCGCCGGATTTCTTCTTTCTGGCGCCATCTTGATGGCCACCAGCGTTCTCTTCTTTCAATTCTTGCCCGATGCCCCCTTGCGCCTTCTTTGGGCGCCCATCGCCTGGTGGTTCGGCCGCATGGTTTTGGCTCTGCTGCTGCTGGTCGCGTTGCTGGTCGAACACTTCCTCCCGCGTTCCCGCCATCCGCGCCGCGAAATCGCCGGCGCGCTGCTGAGCGTGGTGGTCCTCACCTATGTCCTGGCCATCGCCCTTCGCCGCCTGCCCCCGGAAGTTTCCCCACATCCCAGCGCCTTCTTCCCAAGCCCGCAGCAGCTTCTCCCCGGCGCGATTTTCTTCATCAGCTTCATCTGGTACCGTCGCCGCCTGTCCAGCGAAGACTCCGCGTTTGATCGCACCATTTACGCCGCGGCCTGGCTCAACGTCGCCGCCCAATTTGCGGCTGCACAATCCCAGCGCTTGCTGGACGCTCCTTTCGTTTTCGCCCAAGCCCTCCTGGTCCTGGGTTTCACCGTTGCGCTGGGCGGAGCGCTGCTCGACAATGCGCACCTCTTCGAACAAGTCCGTCATCTTGCCGTCAGCGATCCGCTCACCGGCCTCGTCAACTACCGCCGTCTGCTCGACGTCCTCGAAAACGAAACCGAGCGCACCGACCGCACCGGCCGGCCCTTCTCTGTCTTGCTGTTGGATCTCGACGACCTGAAAAAAATCAACGATAGCTACGGCCATCTCGTCGGCAGCCGCGCCATCTGCCGGCTCGCCGATATCCTCCGCATCCATTGCCGCGCCATTGACACTGCCGCACGCTACGGCGGTGACGAATTCGCACTCGTTCTGCCGGAATCGGAAGCCGATGAGGCGCACCGCGTCGCCAATCGCATCCGCGACGTAATGGCCAATGACCAGGAACCGCCCCGCCTTTCGGCAAGTATCGGCGTGGCCGTCTATCACGGAGACGGCGAGCGCATCGAGAAACTTCTCTCCGAAGCCGACAACGATCTCTACGCCGAAAAGGCCAAACGCCAGAAGCGCGTCGCCGCTGCCCGCAATCTCCGTCGCCCCACCCCGAAAGCCTGATTTTTCGGTTTTTCGAGGCGGGCGTATTTCTGAAGCTGCGCTCAGCCCTTACTTGTTCTTGAGAATCTCCCGCAGCTTTGCGGCGAACTCCGGATAGTCCTCCGTGAAGGCATCCGCCAAGCTCTTCATCTCGATTTCTCTCTTGCCCGCTGGCCACAGGTTCAGATCCTTCAGCGCCTCGTCAAATTCTCGGCAAAACATGTGTTGCGCGGTCCGGGCTTCCAGCGCGCTGATGATGTCCTCATTCTCGGCACCCGGCTCTCCCGCTTTCGCCAAGGTCTTCAGGTCCTCGGGAGTCAGATCGCTCCTTTCGAACCGCGGGTCTTTTCCTCCGCAAAACTCCGGCGTGGCATCCACAAGCTTTCCGTCGCGCACGCGAGATACTTTCTCCGCAAACGGCCGTCGCACCATGGAGGTAGGAAACCCTCCTGGCGCGCTCGTTCTTTGCCAGATCACCATTTTTCCGTCTCTGTCCTTCTCGAATTCCACACTGCCTTCCATGGCGATCTCAAAAAGTTTGTGTGGCTTCGGTAAAAGCGAAAAAACAATGTAGCCCCAGCAGCAGTGATTTCCCCCGCCCGAGTCCGTTCGAAAGACCACCTCGGGCTTGCCGTCTCCGTCGAAGTCTTCTCCCGTCAGTTCCTCATCGAACATCACATTGAATCCGCTGGTACGGAAAACCACCCGGCCCGCGCGGTTGTAAATCGCCGCTGTGCACTTGAGTTCGGCGTCTTCAGGATTTGCCACCGGCCCCAGCGAGATTTCGTAGCCGTCCCAGAGTTTCTTTTTGTGTGGGGCGTTGTCTTCTCGATATGCGTAGCAGGCAATCTTGTCAGGCTCTTTCTGTGCACGCACGGCCGGCGAAAAACACATCAGGCAGATCAGTGAAAGGAAGATGCGGTTCATGGAAGCTCCTCCTGCCCGCAGCGTCAGTAAACAGCCCGGTGTTGCGTCGTCGCCTTCGTCTCCAGCGAAAACCGCGGCTCCGCCGCCCGCGCATCCAGCAACTGTCCCGCGACGTACTCCCCGAGTGCCGGCCCGTGCTTAAACCCATGGCCCGAGCCTCCGCCGACAAACCACACATTCTCCATCTCCGGATGCCGGTCCACCAGAAAATCCCCATTCGAACTGTTTTCGTACTGACACACCCGCGTCTCCACAATCGGCGCATCCTTCAATGCCGGAAATCGCCGCGCCACGTACCTTCGAACCATCTCCGTCATCGCCGGCGAAACAATTCTGGACTGTGTATCCGGATCAACGCGTTCGCCATGCGCATCGAACGCAATCTTCAATCCGCGGCTCTCGATATCCGGCATTCCATAAACCAGGTCCTCTTGAAACAGCCAGGTGGGAAGCTCCGGCGGAGCAAATCTTGTGTCGTCCGCTGGAATGCCGAAGAAGAAAACCTCCTGGCGCGAAGGAAAGATTCTTGAGCCCAAAACGTCCGGAAAGAGTTTGCCAAGCCACGCGCCGCAAGCAAAAACGAACTGCCCCGCTTCAATCACCTCTCCGTGGCTTGTCTCCACGTGGTTGATCCGGCCGGATCCCGTAGGCCGCACGATATGGGCGTTTCGATACTCCGCCCCGCGCTTCACCGCATCATCGGCCACTGCCGCGACCGCGCGCCTCGCCAGTAGCACTCCGCTATTGAGTTCGAAGATTCCACACCGGATTTCTTCCAGCCCAATTTGCGAATATCGTTTCTCAAGCGCCTCGCGGCCCATCTCTTCGAACGCCACCCCGTTGCGGCGAAGTGTCGTCTTCGTCTGCCGTAGGCGCTCGTCATCCTCACCGGCCATCCAAAGCACGCCCGTTTCCAGAAAAAGCGGCTGCTGCACCGCCGCAAAAAACTCTTTCCACTGTCTGAGCGATCGCTGCGCCCAGCGCGTGTAGAGATCATCCGCGCCGTACCCCATTCGAATAATTCGTGTCTCGCCTCCCGAGCTGGCCCGTGAATGCCCCGGGCCGTAGGAATCCACCAGCACCACGCGCTGGCCACGTTTGGCAAGATGCCACGCCGTCCACGCGCCGAAAACCCCGGCTCCAATCACCACGACGTCGTATGTTTTGTGAGTGCTCACCGCAGCAGCATCCTAACCCAAGCCGTACCCGAACGAATAACCCTTCCGTCTAACTCTGGGACGCGATACCATTTCGCGTTTTGTGTCCTCATCCTCGGAGGTTCGTGTGAAAGTCTTTCGCCGGCCCGTTCTTGCCCTGCTTGCCGTCTCTCTTTTTCTCTTCGCCATCGTTTCAAACGCGCAGCAAGCCGCCAATCCAATCGATCCGAAGACCTACGGCGGCATGAAGTGGCGTCTCATCGGCCCCTTCCGCGGTGGCCGCGTGCTGGCGGTGACCGGAGTCCCCAGCCAGCCGAATACCTATTATTTCGGCGCCGTGGCCGGCGGCGTCTGGAAAACAACCGACGGTGGCGTTTCCTGGGATCCGCTCTTCGATAAACAGACCACCTCTTCCATCGGCAGCATCGCCGTTTCCGATTCCGATCCCAATGTGATTTACGTCGGCACCGGCGAAGCCTGCATCCGCGGCAATATCTCGTTCGGCGACGGCGTCTACCGTTCGAACGACGCCGGCAAAACCTGGGCCAACGTTGGATTGAAAGACACCCGGCATATTGGCAGCGTCATCGTCCATCCCACGAATCCCGATATCGCGTTTGTCGCCGCATTCGGCCACTCCTATGGCGCAAACACGGAACGCGGCATTTTCCGTACGCGCGATGGCGGCAAGACCTGGGAGAAGGTTCTTTACCTCGACGACCGCACCGGCGGCATTGATGTCGTTTTTGATCCGCAGAATCCCCACGTTCTGTTCGCCGCGATGTGGGAAGCCTACCGCACGCCCTGGACTCTCAGCAGCGGAGGCGAAAAGGACGGTCTCTACCGTTCGAACGACGATGGCGCCACCTGGAAGCGCGTCGAAGGCAACGGTTTTCCCGAAGGCCCGCTCGGCCGTATCGGCGTGTCCGTCTCGGGCGCCGATTCGAACGTCATCTACGCGCTCGTTGAAGCGAAAAAAGGCGGCCTCTATCGCAGCGACGACGGCGGCGCCAACTGGTCCCTCATCAACGACGACCACCGCTTCCGCCAGCGCGCCTGGTACTTCACGCACGTTTGGGCCGACACCAAGGATTCGAACAAGGTCTACATCGCCAACACCGGTCTCTATCGCTCCATCGACGGCGGCAAATCCTTCGACCGCCTCAACGCTCCTCACGGCGATCATCATGCTCTCTGGATTGACCCCAGCAATCCCAATCGCCTCATCAACGGCAACGACGGCGGCGCCACCATTTCCATTGATGGCGGCAAGAACTGGTCCACGCAAAATAATCAGCCCACCGCGCAGTTCTACCACGTAACCGCGGACAACGACTTTCCTTACCGCATCTACGGCGCGCAGCAGGACAACACTTCCGTTGGCATCGCCACTTCCAGTGATCGTGGCTTTATTGATCGCGCCGACTGGGATCCCGTCGGCGGCGGCGAGAGCGGTTACGTCGCCGTGGACCCGCGCGACTCGCACATCGTCTACGCCGGCTCCTACTTCGGCTACATTTCGCGCCTCGACCGCCGCACCAACCAGGTCCAAAACATCCAGGAGTGGCCGCTCGATCCCGACGGCTACAACGCTTCCGTGCAGAAATACCGCTACACCTGGACCATGCCCATCGTGTTCTCTCCCCACGATCCGGACATGCTCTATCACTCCTCTCAGTTTTTATTTCGTTCGAAGGACGGCGGTCATTCTTGGCAGACCATCAGCCCGGATCTCACCCGCAACGATAAAACGAAACAACAGGATTCCGGCGGTCCCATCACCAAGGACCAGGCCAGCATTGAATTCTACGACTTGATCTTCACAGTCGCCGAATCGCCCAAGCAAAAAGGTTTGATCTGGGTCGGCACCGACGACGGTTGGATCCAGCTCACGCGCGATGACGGTAAAAATTGGAGCAACGTCACGCCCAAGGGCTTTCCCGAGTGGGCCATGATCAGCCTCATCGAACCTTCCCCGTTCGAAGCAGGCACAGCCTACGCCGCCATTGACGCGCACAAACTCGATAACCCCAAGCCGTATATTTTCAAGACCACGGATTTCGGCAAGACCTGGGCGCAGATCACCGCGGGACTGCCCGACGGCTCTTATGTGCACGCCGTGCGTGAAGATCCCCTGCGCAAAGGCTTGCTTTATGCTGGAACGGAAACCGGCATTTGGGTTTCCTTCGATGACGGCTCGCACTGGCAAACGCTGCAGCTCAATTTGCCTACCACTCCGGTCCACGATCTCCTCATCCACGGCGATGATTTGGTCGTGGCAACGCATGGCCGCTCCTTCTGGGTTTTGGACGACATCGGTCCACTACGCCAGGCCAGCGCATCCTTCGTTTCCGAAGAAGCGCATGTCTTCACCCCGCGCACGGCTACGCGTACGCGCATGGGCCACACCAAGCGCCGCCGCTATGCTATCGGCGAGAATCCGCCCGACGGCGCCATCCTTTATTACTACTTGAAGGACGTACCAAAAACTTCCGTGAAACTGGAACTCCTGGATGCTCAGGGAAAAGTGGTCCGCGCATTCACCAGCGAAGAGAAGAAAACCGAAGGCGCTCCCGAAGAGTGGGAAAGGGATGAAGAAGCTGAGCACATCCCGGCAAAAGCAGGGCTAAATGCATTTACGTGGGACTTGCGTTACGAATCTCCCGCGAAAATCCCGCACGCCATCTACGACGAGGGTGAACCCAGCGGCCCGCTTGTTCTGCCCGGCACGTATCAAGCGCGCCTGACCGCCGGAAGCAAGATCCTCACCGCATCGTTCGAAGTGCGTATGGACCCGCGCGTGAAAACGTCCGCGGAGGACTTGCACAAGCAATTTGATCTGGTGCTGAAGCTGCGCGACCGCCAGGACGAAATGAACAAAGCTATTCTTGCCATTCGCGATCTTCGCGGCCAGCTGCAAGCGCTTGAAAAGCGCCTCGGTTCGAACGACCAGGCAAAACCGGTTGTTTCGAACGCCGCCGACCTGCGCAAGAAAATCACCGCCATCGAAGAAGAATTGATCCAGGTGAATTCAAAAGCCAGCGAAGACGAACTCAACTACCCGACGAAACTCAACAGCACGCTCGCCTACCTGCAAGACGCTGTTGACAGCGCCGACGCCCCGCCCACCGAAGGCGAACTCGGCGTCTACGCCCAACTCGACGCGCAACTCGAATCCCAGCTTTCGAAATGGCGCGAAGTCCTCGCAAAAGACGTCCCCGCCCTAAATGAAGCCATGCGCAAAACCAACGTTCCGCTAATAGCGCCATCCGCCGCCAAAGCGAACTAGTCACGGCGCGGTTCTCCTTGTAGGGGCGCAGCATGCTGCGCCCCACTCCGCGCATTTCACTTCTTGAACGCTGCTTCAATCTTCTTCGCCCAATGCGAAAGATGATTCAGCGATTCCGTATGCGTAGGATCCAAATGCAGCGGCGTGATGGAAACCGACCCCGCGAAAATCGCCGCGTAATCCGTATCCGGGTCAACATCCTTATCAATCTTCTGTTCGAACAGCCAAAAATAACTCCGCCCACGCGGGTCTTTTCCCTCGGTCAGTTGGTTCCGCGTAATTTTCTGCGATTGCCGCGTGAACTTCACGCCGCCGCGCCAAGGCTCCGGCACGTTCACATTCAGCAAAACCTGATCCGGCAATCCTTCCTTCAAAATAATTTCCGCCGCCGCGCGCGCCACGCGCGCGGAATTTTCAAAATTCACTTCCGTCTTTTTCGAACACAGCGACATCGCCACCGACGGAATATGATGCAGCGCGCCCTCCCGTGCCGCCCCCACCGTTCCCGAGTAATAGACGTTTTCGCCGAGATTCGCACCGTGGTTGATTCCCGAAATCACCATGTCCGGTTTTTCCGGCAAAAGATTGTGCAACGCCACGATCACGCAATCTGCCGGCGTCCCGTCGATCGCCCACTCCCGTTCCGCGATTTGGTTGCAAACAATCGGCTGCCGCAGCGTCAGCGATTGCGCCGTCCCACTCTGCTCCCTGCTCGGCGCCACAATGCTAACCGTAGCAAACCCTTCAAACGCCACCGCCAGCGCGCGAATTCCTTCCGCCTGATACCCATCGTCGTTAGTTAGAAGTATGTGCGGCATCGTTCGAAGGATTCGTTTTTCTCTCTCAAGGTTACTAGTGTACGCGGTTTTCCAGCGGCAGGAGCGCGTTGCGGCGGTTCGGCGTTCGAATGAAAAATGGTCGGGGCGCCCGGATTTGAACCGGGGACCTCACGCACCCCAAGCGTGCGCGCTACCAGACTGCGCTACGCCCCGACCGGTAGGCTGACGACGACGCGGCAGAAATTCGAGAGGACCGGATCGCAGTAGCAACTGCACCTACAAGGCTATCACCGCCGTTCGAGAAGCGTCAAGAAAGCCCGCAGCGTATCGCGCAAATCGAGCAGCATCTTGCGGCTCAAAAGCTGCGCGGCGCCTCCCGCGGACGCGTGACCTGAAGCGGATTCGCTTTCTATCGCTCCGGTGTGTTCCTGCAAGTGGCGGCGGGCGCCGGCGATGGTGAATCCTTCGTCGTAAAGAAGGCGCTTGATGCGGAAGACCATGTCCACATCTTCCTGGCGGTAGAGGCGCTGGCCGTTGGAATTTTTCACCGGCTGGAGCATAGGGAATTCCGATTCCCAGTAGCGCAGGACGAATGGTTTTAGCGCCGCCAATCGGCTGACGTCTCCGATGCGATAGAGCCGCTCCTCAGTGGCGACTTTTGCGGCTGTGCCGTTGTTTGGCATTCGTTGAAAACCCTGCCGGTACGGGGACGCCGATATCCTAGCAGTTTGCGGGGCAATGCTGTAGAGGGAGGGATCATTCGTCGCCGTCCGAAGAGTTGCCGCCTCGCGAGGGTTTTATGCCGCGCGAGGAGCTGTGGCCTCTGGAAGATTTGTCGGCGCGGCGGGATTTGTTGAAGCGCGAAGTTTTTTCAGCGCGCGATGGTTTTTCGTCGAGCGCGGATTTGTCGCCGCGCTTGCGGAGGCGCTGAACGAAGCGGATGGGTGTGCCGACGAAATCGAATTTTGCGCGCAACTGATTTTCGAGGAAACGCTCGTAGCTGAAGTGCAGCGGCGCTTTCTGGTTGGTGAAAATTAAGAACGTGGGCGGCGCGATTTTTGCTTGCGTGATGTAGTAGATGCGCACGGGGCGGGCACCCGGCGTGGTGCCGCGCTGCAGGTCTACGTCTTCCTTGAGCCAATTGTTGAGCGCGGGCGTAGCGATGCGACGGCGGCGCGCTTCCCAGCACTGATTAATCAACGGGAAAAGTTTTTCGGCGCGTTCGCCGGTTTTGGCGGAAAGAAAAACGATTGGCGCGTAGCTCAAGAATTTCAATTTCCCGCGAATCATTTTTTCGTAATCAAACATCAAGCGGCCAGCGTCCAAATTTTCCGTCTTGTGGCGCTCGCCGGGCCTGCGGCTGGCCTTGCCCTTGGCGGTGGCGGCGTCGCGAATGCCGGCGTTGCGCGCGGCTTCCACAGCGAGGTCCCACTTATTAATGACAATAACGACGGAGCGGCCGGACTCTTCGGCGTAACTGGCGATTTGCGCATCGCCCTGAGTGACACCTTGCTCGCCATCCACGACGAGGAGCGCGACGTCGCAGCGCTCGAGGCCGCGGCGGGCCATCACCACGCTGAGTTTTTCCGCAACGAGCGTGGTCTTGCCCTTGCGCCGGATGCCGGCGGTATCCACGAAGCGATAGGTGTGGTCACCACGCGTGATTTCGGTGTCCACGTTGTCCATGGTGGTTCCGGGGATGGGCGAGACGATGGAGCGTTCTTCGCCCACCATGCGATTCAGCAGCGTGGATTTGCCGACGTTGGGGCGGCCGATGATGGCGACCTCGATGATATCCGGCTGTTTTTCTTCCTCCTCCGATTTGACGTCGGCGACCTCCGCGAGAGCCGCGTCGAGAAGATCGTCCACGCCGGTACCATGCTCGGCGGCGATGGGAAAAACAGGGACGCCGATGCGATGGAATACGGCGGCGTTCCCTTCCTGCGACATAGCATCCACTTTATTCACGGCAATCACAAACGGCTTGCCACTGGTGCGCAGGAGGCGCGCCAGCTCTTCGTCGAGCGGCGTGAGGCCGGCCTGGCTGTCCACGACCAGAACCAGCAAGGCGGCCTGTTTGATGGCCACGTGGGCCTGGCGCAGGATTTCCTGCGGGATCAGCGCTTTATCGTCAGGGACGATGCCGCCGGTGTCCACAATCTCGAGGGCGCGGCCACGCCATTCGGCTTTGCCGTAGATGCGATCACGGGTGATGCCGGGCTCGTTGGTGACAATGGAGCGGCGAGTGCCGGTCAGGCGATTGAAAAGCGTGGACTTGCCCACGTTGGGGCGTCCGACGATGACGAGGGATGGAAGTTCTTGTGTCATGAGCGAGAGCCGCGGCTGAACGGAGCGAAACCGTACCGATGGTGCAACATTTAACTGTACAGGATTGGTGCGCCAGCGGAAAGGCGACCCAGACCAAGACTGAACACAACGTGCGCGGTGCGTGCTTGACGCATTTGTCCTCGCGCAGGTAGTGTAATCCTACTTATTTCAAGCAGCGTAGAGCGGCGCTTCCCGGGGGCAGCGCCGGGAGAACTTTTCCTGGGGGATCGAATGAATTCATACGAGAGCATGTGTGAACGCGCAGCTGCGACTTTGAACGGTGACTGCAAGGCAGCCAACTCGAAGGAGCCACTGATGAACAGGTCCTTGCGAAACCTGAGCGTGTGGGTGATAGCGTGTCTGGGGACGCTGATGCTCGTCTGCGGCCAACCGACAGAGGCACAGACCTTTCGTGGAACAATTCTCGGAACGGTTACGGATTCTTCCGGGCTGCCTGTCGGGGGCGCTACGATAACGGTGAGGAACACGGACACGGGGCTCATCCGCACGGTAAGCACAACCGACGATGGAAGTTATGCCGCGCCGGAATTACCCATCGGCAACTACAGCGTGACGATCGAAAAGAGTGGGTTCAAGAGTGGTGTCGTTTCCGGCATCCGCGTGGAAGTCTCCGCCGAGCGCCGCGCCGACGTGGCGTTACAGCCCGGAGAAATCGCGCAGAGAGTAGAAGTCACTGGGGATACGCTGCCACAAGTGGAATCGACGGAGAACACCCTCGGCGGCATTATCGAGGCCAAGGTGGTAACGAATCTCCCCGTCAACGGGCGCGACTATCAAAAACTCATCTTCCTGGTACCCGGGGTCACCGGGTCGCCAGACCAGATCACGGACTCGCCGGGATCATTCGGGATTTTTTCAGTGAATGGAGCGCGTGGGCGAGCCAACAATTTCCTGCTGGACGGCACGGACATGAACGACGGCTACCGCAACGATCCTTCGATTAACGAAGCGGGAGTCTTTGGGACGCCAGCAACGATTTTGCCGGTGGAAGCGATTGCGGAATTGCGCGTGGCGTCCAATTTCGAAGCGGAATACGGACGCAGCGCTGGGGGCGTGATCAACGTGGTCACCAAGAGCGGCACGAACGAATGGCACGGGACGGCGTTTGAGTTCCTGCGCAATACGGTGCTCAATGCGCGAAACTATTTTGACCCCGTTGGCACTCCCAAACAGCCATTTAATAACAACCAGTACGGCGGCGCTTTTGGCGGCCCGATCATTCATGATAAGACATTCTTTTTTCTGGACTACGAAGGGTTCCGCGAACGAGGCAAGGAGAGCAGCCCGGCGTGTGTGCCGACGGCAGCGGATATCTCCGCAAATGCCC
>Ga0207024_10080_pt1 | contig 29069 bp, 20 predicted proteins | sample Alteio_BWMinCont_44_FD_153470 | JGI IMG/M metagenome (GOLD analysis project Ga0207024, IMG submission 153470) | Enriched cells from forest soil in Barre Woods Harvard Forest LTER site, Petersham, Massachusetts, United States -... | ecosystem: Environmental > Terrestrial > Soil > Temperate forest >...
ATACAAACATTAGCATGGAAATACAGGGATAATATTGGGGCAACCCATTTTTAAGTGCTCCTATTACCATTTTTTAACTACTTTTTCAGAAAAGTTCCCCCTCCCATTGCCGGATGAGCTTACTTTAAGCGTAATATTGTAATTAGCTTTTCGTTTATAAGCAATTACAGAAACTGATTTATGAACTACACTGATAAAGGCCGTTGGAAATTAATGCTGGTAATAGGAGCATTTTTTATTGCCGGAGCATCACTTGTTTATACCAATCAGCTTGTAAACAAAGTAGAGCAGGAAGAACGCACCAAAGTAAAGTTGTGGGCCGAAGCCATACAGAAGAAAGCACGGCTCGTTAAATATGCCAATTCATTGTTCAACCAGGTACGTTCGGATGAAAGTCAGAAAGTACAATTATGGGCTGAAGCAGAACGCAAGATAGTAGACCCCACCGGTTCCTCAAATGACCTAAGTTTTCCGCTTGATGTAATAAGGAAAAATCGCACTATACCGGTTATACTGACCGATGAAAGTGGAAACCCGCTATTAAACCTGAATCTTCCCGACTCTGTAAAGGCATTGCAAAATAACACGGCCTATCTGAAAAGCCAGGTGGAATTAATGCGACAACAACACACTCGCATAGAAATTGACGTATACAAGACGAAAAAAGAATATCTATACTATTCTGATTCAAAGGTTTTTACAGATCTTAAAATAGTATTAAATGATTTAGTTGCATCATTTATGAAAGATGTGCAAACCAATGCTTCATCAGTGCCAGTTATCCTTACCGATTCTACACAGACTATAATTACTGAATATGGCAATGTGGATACATTGAAAATGAAAGATACTTTATACCAACGAAGCCTGATAGTTGATATGCGACAAAGTAATCCCCCTATCGAAATAGAATTACCGGATGAAGGGAAACAATACATTTTTTATGAAGAATCCACGCTCTCAAAAGAACTGCGTTACTACCCTTATTTTGAGCTCGGTATAATCAGTCTGTTTATTATGTTGGCGTACTTCCTGTTTAATAGCGCACGCCGATCTGAACAAAACCGCGTGTGGGTAGGCATGGCTAAAGAAACAGCACACCAATTAGGTACTCCACTTACTTCGTTAATGGCATGGATAGATTATTTGAAATCGAAAAATGTGGAGCTTACCGATGAGATGGAAAAAGATGTAAAACGCCTCGCAACAATCACCCAGCGATTTTCAAAAATAGGTTCTGCCCCACAATTAGAGGCATACGATGTAATGGACGAATTGAGAGAAACGGAAGATTACATACGTACCCGGAGCTCTCAAAAAGTAAAATTCAACCTTCCCGAAACCTCCGATGCTGACACAGTAGCTCTTTTAAATCCTCCACTTTTTTCATGGGTAATCGAAAATCTTTTCCGAAATGCCATTGATGCGATGGGTGGAGAGGGCTCTATCTCGATGGATGTTACCCACCAGGGAAACACCATTGTCGTTGACATTACCGACACGGGCAAAGGCATCGCAAAAGGAAAATTCAGAACGGTTTTTGAACCGGGCTACACCACTAAAAGCAGGGGATGGGGCCTGGGGTTATCGCTTTGCAAGCGCATCATTGAAGACTATCATGGAGGAAAAATATTCGTGAAAAGCTCTGAGATAAATAAGGGAACTACCTTCCGTATCGTTTTGAGGAGACCATCTAACGCATAATATGGCGGGTATTTATATTCATATCCCGTTCTGCAAAAAAGCCTGCCATTATTGCGATTTCCATTTTTCCACTTCGCTGAAAAACAAAGAAACGCTTGTTGATGCAATCTGCAGTGAGATAAGGGTTAGACAGGATTATTTGGAAAATAAAAAGCTTTCCACCATTTATTTCGGCGGAGGAACACCCTCGCTTTTGACTAGTACCGAATTAGATAAAATTATTTCAACAATAAAAGAAAATTTTGAAATTATTCCGGGGGCAGAAATAACACTGGAAGCCAACCCCGACGATTTAACACCGGAAAAAACAAAAGAATTAAAGGAATCAGGAATTAACCGGCTTAGTATAGGAATACAGTCATTCTTTGATGATGACTTGGAGCGGATGAACCGTTCACATAATGCAAATCAGGCCATTCAAGCAGTGCAGAATGCACAATCAAATGGAATCAATAATATTAGTATCGATTTAATTTATGGGCTTCCCAACCTTACCCGCGAGAAATGGCTGCATAATTTGCAACAAGCTTTTCAATTGAATGTACCACACCTGTCTGCTTATTGCCTCACCATTGAAGAAGGAACAGCGTTCAATCATTTTTTACACATAGGAAAAATAACATTGCCATCGGAACCGGAAACGATAGAACAATTTGAGCTATTGATGAGCGAAACTACAAAACACGGTTTCATTCATTATGAAATTTCTAATTTTTGTAAAGAAGGAAAACAATCGAGGCATAATAGCAGCTACTGGACCAATGAATACTACCTGGGCATCGGCCCTTCGGCTCATTCGTACAATGGCATTTCAAGACAATTTAATGTAGCAAATAATGCAAAATATATAAAAAGAATTAATACGGGAGCTCCTGATATGGAAATCGAAATGCTAACCCCGGCAAACAAATTCAATGAATATATTATGACTCGTTTGCGAACAATTTGGGGCATCAATCCTGCCTTTATTAGCGAACAATTTGGAAAGGCAACATTAACCACTTTCTTGTCAGGTGCTGAGCCCTACCTTGCTTCAGGCTCTTTGCAATGGCAACAGGATAATTTAATTTTGACACAAAAAGGTAAATTGCTTGCCGATAAAATAGCATCAGATTTATTTGTTTAAAATGTTTACAACCATTAATCATAAAGGCAAAACCTACAAAGCCGACTTAGATAAACCCATTGACATTTCTATTCCGCTACGAGCAGGAGAACAAAATGTAAATGCCTGGAATGCTGCACCGGTAAAAATAGAGCCTGTGCGGGCGGGCGATTGGATAGGAGAAGTATCTATGGGTGGGTCTGTAAACTTTCGAAATATTGCTTTTAATCCGCATGGTAATGGTACACATACCGAATGTGTAGGGCATATCAGCAGGGAGAATTATTCCATTAACCAGGTTTTAAAAAAGTTCTTTTTTATTGCAGAAGTTATAAGCATCCTTCCTGATGAACTCCCCAATGGTGATTACGTAATTACAGCCGAACACATAAAAAATTGCATGGAAGATAAACACCCCGAAGCGCTTATTATACGTACCATTTCCAATCCAGTATCAAAAATGGATATGCAATATTCAGGTACTACCCCACCTTATTTAACAGAAGATGGCATGCGTTTGATTGTCGACCTTGGAGTAGAGCACCTATTAATTGATTTGCCTTCTGTTGACAAAGAAAAAGACGAAGGGAAAGTGGCTTCCCACCATATTTTTTGGGACTATCCAAATAATCCCCAATTGCATAAAACCATTACAGAGCTGATTTATGTTCCAAATGATGTATTAGATGGAACCTATCTATTAAATCTTCAAATAGCCAGTTTCGAAAATGATGCCACACCGAGTAAACCAGTGTTATATAAGATTGTGCTATAATCTATTCAGTCCACTCAATTCCTTTCTTCAAAAGACTTAGTGTCTTTTCCTCCGGTGAATGCTTTGCAGGTTGATTAGCATATTCCCAGTTAGCAGTTGGCGGTAAACTCATTAAAATAGATTCTGTTCTTCCATTAGTGAGCAAACCGAATTTAGTTCCCCGGTCATATACCAAATTAAACTCCACGTAGCGTCCTCTCCTTAATAGTTGCCATTGGCGGTTTGCTTCGGTATGTTTTTTATGCCTGTTCTTTTCTATTAATGGCAAATAGATGGATAAGAAACTATTCCCAATTGATTGCACAAAGTGAAAACGGTCATGTATCGTTATATTATCGGTTGCTGATAAACGGTCAAAAAAGATGCCGCCTATTCCACGGGTTTCATTGCGGTGTGGGATATAGAAATAATCATCTGCCCATTTTTTAAACTCAGGATAATAGGATGTGTTATGTTCATCACAGGTCTCTTTCAGTTTTTGGTGAAAGAATTTGGCATCTTCCTCTACAATATAGTGCGGTGTTAGATCAATCCCTCCGCCAAACCACTCCATGGGTCCGGCTTTCAGGTAACGCACATTCATGTGAATGATAGGAACCATAGGGTTTATAGGATGAATTACCAGCGACACCCCGGCGGCATAAAAATTAGCGCTTTGGTTCTCGGCTAACCCTGCTTCTTTCTTTAAAAATTCAGGACAAGGGCCATGCACGGCCGAAAAATTAACACCGCCCTTTTCAATCACATTACCGTGAGCAATGGTGCGGGTTCTGCCGCCTCCGCCTTCGGGGCGTTCCCATAGATCTTCCTGAAATTCGCTTTTACCATCCGCATTGTCAAGACCATAGCAAATCTCGTCTTGCAAGGTGCGGAAATACATTTCAATTGTTTTTTCCGATATCATATACCGCAAATTAACGAAATTTCAAGTTCAGAAAGAATGACATTTTGCATAAATAAACACCTATTTAGCCTTTTCGCATTATCTTCGCGCTCCAAATCATGACTTCCTTTAAACGACATACCGTTACTGCTGCCCTTCCGTATGCCAACGGAGGCTTGCATATAGGCCACATTGCCGGGTGCTACCTGCCTGCCGATATTTATGTGCGTTACCTGCGTTTAAAAGGAAGGGACGTGGTATTTATTTGCGGTTCCGATGAGCATGGAGTTCCCATTACCATACGCGCCAGGAAAGAGAACTCCACGCCACAGGAAATAGTAGATAAGTACCATTCCCTGATGAAGCGTACCTTCGAGGAATTTGGTATTGCATTTTCCATATACTCACGTACTTCCTCACCTGTTCATCATAAAACTGCATCAGACTTTTTCTTGAAATTATATGATAAAGGGGTATTTACCGAATCGGTAACAGAACAATATTACGATGAGAAAGTAGGTCAATTTTTGGCAGACCGATATATTACCGGGACTTGCCCTAATTGCGGTAACCCGAACGCCTATGGCGACCAATGTGAACGTTGCGGTACATCACTTAGCCCGTTGGATCTGAAAGACCCGGTTTCGGCTTTAAGTGGCGAAAAACCCGTGTTGAGAGCTACTAAAAACTGGTTCCTGCCATTGGACAAACTACAGCCACAAATAGAAGCTTATATTAATTCTCACCCTGATTGGAAACCCAATGTATTCGGGCAATGTAAATCGTGGTTGAATCAAGGTTTGCAACCCCGCGCCATGACCCGCGACCTGGACTGGGGCGTGAAAGTGCCCTTGCCAGATGCCGAAGGAAAGGTTTTGTATGTGTGGTTTGATGCGCCTATTGGGTACATATCTGCTACTAAAGAACTTACCAAAGATTGGGAAAAATATTGGAAAGACAAAGAAACCCGTCTCGTACATTTTATAGGGAAAGACAATATTGTATTTCACTGCATTATTTTCCCTGGTATGTTAATGAGCGAGGGAGAATATATCCTTCCCGATAATGTTCCCGCCAATGAATTTTTAAATCTGGAAGGAGAAAAAATTTCTACTTCCCGCAACTGGGCTGTATGGGTGCATGAATACCTGGAAGAGTTCCCCGGCAAGCAAGATGTATTGCGTTACGTGCTTTGTGCCAATGCGCCGGAAACAAAAGATAACGATTTTACCTGGAAAGATTTCCAGACAAGAAATAATAGCGAGCTAGTAGCTATCTTGGGCAACTTCGTTCATCGGACGAATATACTCACCAAGAAATATTTCGATGGCAAAGTACCTGCTGCGCTGGAATATGAAAAAAGCGACTTATTTTTAATGGAAGAACTGAGCCGCTACCCGAAAAAGATTGCAGATGCTATTGAAACTTTCCATTTTAGGGAAGCCCTTGCCGAGTTGATGAACCTGGCCCGTATGGGTAATAAATACCTTGCAGATAACGAACCCTGGAAGGCATTTGCAACGAATCCCAAGCGTGTGCAAACCGTATTGAATATCTCTTTGCAGATCTGCGCTAATCTTTCTGTCTTGATGAGGCCATTTATGCCTTTCACATCTGATAAACTATGCCATTTGCTAAATATTGCTCCACTTAATTGGGATGCTGCCGGCAAAACTGATATGTTGCATGAAGGCCACCAGTTGGGCGAACCTACCATGTTATTTGAAAAGATAGAAGATGAGCCTATTCAAAAACAAATAGATAAATTGCGTCAGTTGTCAGTAATCAGTAATCAGTCGTCAGTGAATCCACAAAAGCCTACCATCACCTTTGAGGATTTTGAAAAAATGGATATCCGCGTGGGGACCATTGTAGCTGCTGAAAAGGTGAAAGGTGCCGATAAGCTTTTAAAACTGACTGTAAATACCGGAATAGATGTAAGGACCGTTGTTTCGGGTATAGCTAAATATCATTCACCCGAAGATATAGTAGGCAAACAAGTATCCTTATTGGTCAATCTAGCTCCACGTAAACTGAAAGGTATTGAATCGCAAGGGATGATATTAATGGCTGAAAATGCGGACGGCAAACTTATATTTGTCGCCCCAACCGATAGTAATGCCGAAAATGGTTCAATAGTGAAATGATATGTAAGATTTTGGATTTAAGATTTTGAAAGACACGGGGAAATAAAGATTTAAGAATTGACGAAAGAGGAATTAAAAATAAGAACCAAATTATTCGGGGTTGAGATAATAAAATTTCTTTATACCCTACCCAAAGAAGGCATTAGTTTTGCCCTTACCAATCAACTGGTTCGCGCAGCCACTTCAGTTGGTGCAAACTATAGGGCTTCACTCCGTGCACGTAGCAGCAAGGAATTTATTGCTAAACTGGGGGTTGTTTTGGAGGAATCTGATGAAACCCTTTATTGGTTGGAAATAATGAAAGAAGTTCCCCAATTTCAGAAATCAAAAGCTGAAATTGAAAGATTAATGGAAGAAGCAAGCCAACTTACCGCTATTTTTGCAAGCACTTTAAAAACACTTAAATCGAAACAAAATCTTAAATCTTAAATTCCAAGTCTTAAATAGTATTCTCTGCCGCCGTAGTTCAATGGATAGAATAGAAGTTTCCTAAACTTTTGATGTGAGTTCGATTCTCGCCGGGGGCACCGATGGAGCAAGAAAAATGGGACGTTTTGCATTATATGTAAAAAAAAGCAAAATATGCCACCCATTTACCAGCTACATAATTTATAGCTAATTTACAATTTTACCCATAAAAACTGCGACATGCCTGCAAGTAACTGAATATTAAGTTTTACCTAAGCAGATAAAAATTTATTGGCTATAAAAAACTTGAAAAAACCGTGACAAACTGCGACATGAAAAAAAATCGGGCTAGTTTGGATTTTTTGTGCAAACGTGAGGAATAGAGCGGGAATCAGCCCCAACGACAGGAGGGCTATAACTCGAAAGCCCATCCCAGAGCGGAGTTTAGTGGCCTCTTTTTTACTTCTCTTCTGCAGTATAGTTTATCTTATACTTAGGCTGGTCGGCATCTTCCACTTCTAAAGAATCTTTTTTAGTCAATATTTTAAAACGCTCCGGGGTAAGGCCTTTTTTCTTTAGGAGGTATTCACTTATTTCACGGTTGCGACTTTCTACCAAATTATGCACCACCTTGCTCAGCATAGAATCCCCTACCAGTTGGATACACTTATCCTCCACCGTCATTAATTCATTCCCGGTAAGGTGTAGTTTTTTATTCAGGTATCTATCAAACAGGGTATCTTGTGTAGCTACTTTATTTGCAGCATTGAATTCCTTTCTTTTATTTCTCCTGGTTAATAAGCTGTCGTTTACCAGATGATTAGTTTCATCGTAGTATTGTTTTTTTGCTAAGAAAAGCGCCAGTTCATCCTTTTCTACCAGGCTGTCTATATCCTGTATTATTTCTACATTCAATTCCTTTTTCTTGTCGAGCACTTTATATATATCTTCCAGCTTGCTTATCTGGTTTTCGGCCAGTTTATCCTGCATGTAATCAAAGTAGAATTGCTTTAAATCCTCCGGGTTCTTATCCTTGTCAAATATCCTTCCCAAAAACTTGAAAGGTGATTCTGCTGTTTTTACTATCAAATCACTCATTATACGCCCAACTAAGGGACCGATTTTATAATTCGGATCATCCAGGTTTCCGTTAGCGGGGATAGTAAGTTCTATATTCCCTTTCTCATCTTTTAGTAATGATACTGCCGTGCGCACAGGTACATGATAAACGGAATTCTCAGTGGTTTTCTTACCCACCACTATGCCCGAAATATGAATATGATTACTACTTTTTAAATTCCGGTTTATTACCGAATCTGTACTTTGATAATTCATATATCCATCTATAAAGGGCACTCCAATGTAATATTCCATATAGGGGTTAAGATCGGACATGCGAAGGTTGGAAACAGAATAATTAATGAGCATGTTTTTAAGATCAATACCAATGTCAGCAGACATCACTAATTTGCCGGTATCATTGAGTGTTGCAGAGGCATTAAACTGGATGCTTTTTTTCACTGCGCTTAATTTATCGGTAGCCATATCGAGGTCAGTAATATTATAGTGGAAAGGAGTGTTAAGCGTGTAATCGTTATACAGGAATTGCCCATTGCGGATAGTAATGCTATCGGTATGGTAATTTGAATTTACAAGGTCTAGCGACATTAGTTTTGCACTGGAAGCAAGCAGGGTAAATATATTGGAGTAATCAGGTTTTATTTCGCCGCTAGTCGTGTCCTTTACCGGAGCAGCACTTTGGCCGTAGCGAATCATCTGGCTTATGTTGTTGCCTTTGGTGTAATAATCGAATCGTACAAAGGGTTTATCCAGTATTACATTATTCAGGTAAAACATAGTATGCTTTACATTGATGGTATCTATATTCAGCGCCAGTTCACCCAATGCAAATACTTTTTGTTTTGCCGAATCATCTATTTCAAGATCGTTTATATGAATATATCCAGTGCCCGATACATGTTCCGGGTGGTTGAACTTTCCATGCAATCTGATTTTAGTATTAAGAACTCCTTTCAGGGAAGATATATTGATAAAGCTATTCAGCGGGGCATAGTATTGACTGAGGTCATAATTGCTGACAGCAATGGAAGTGTTATATTTTAAGGTGTTCCGGTTAGCGTCCATATCAATATTAAATAAACCGCCGCTGCCATATACAAAATCAAGATGCAGTTGGCTTACCGGGTCATCCCAACTTACATGGGGCACCATCAGGTTCAGGTTAGAAATGGTGGTAACGTTATGGATAGGCTGGTTGTTGTAGGAAATAGCAGCATGATTAATCATAATACTATCTAACACATAATGAATGGAAATGGAAGTTGTGTCGGTCTGCTGATTAGGCGGCGATGAAAAGCGCTTTACCAAGTCGTCAAAATTAAAGTTATTGCCATTTTGCACTATGCTGATATAAGGATTCTCAATCTTCAGTTTTTCGAGATGGTAAACATTATCAAGCATATTCATCAGGTCTATTCTCATATACACATCGTGGCATGAAAAAAACATGGTACTACTATCAGGCTCATACATTTTTATGTCTTTAATGTATATACTTCCCTTCACGACATTCACTTTTATAGCGCCGGTAGTAATTTCGCGTCCCGTCCATTTTACGCTATTTTTTTCAAGTACATATTTGGCAATGGGCGATAAATCAGTAAACTTCAGCGTATCTACTTTGTAGTTGAATAGTTTCTTTTTATGATTGTAGCTTAAGTTGGCCCGCATAATAAACTTGCCGCTATCGCCTAACTGTGCCGTTGAATGAAATATTACCCCGGAGTTCAAATCATTTATTTCGCTGGTAACTAAATTGAATTTTGTAACATTATAATGGAAATTGTGCTTAGGCGTGTAATCATTAAATGCAAATTCTCCGTTGAAAATGGCTATGCTGTCAGCATGATAATTGGTGCTTAGGAAATCAATACCCATGGCTTTTACACTTGATGACAATAATGTAAAAATATTCGAGTAGTCAAGTTTCGATTTGCCTTTTGAAGTATCTTTTACAGGAGTTGCCTTCTCGTGTATTTTAATGATGGAGCTGAAATTATTGCCCTTTGGGTAAACATCAAAAGCTACATAGGGCTTATCGAGTATAAGATGGTTTACATCATAATGGTTATGTTTTATATCCACCGAGTCCACATCCAAAGACAGTTGGTGTATTGCAAAGAATTTCCGCTTATCCCTATCATTAATTTCAACATCATTCAAATCTAAAACCCCATGTATTGAAAAATCTGTAGGGCTGTTGAATTTGCCATGCATTCTTAATTTAGTAGTAAGCTGCCCTTTAAGAGATGATATATCTACCAGGCTGTTGAGGGGGGCATAATATTGGCTCAAATCATATTTTTCTATGAGCAGAGAAAGATTATAAGCAAAACTTTTGCGGTTAATATCCAGATCTATATTGAAAAAACCACCTATGCCATAGTTGAAATCAAGATGTAGTTTACTCTCCGGCTTATCCCAAGCTAACTCCGGTAAGTTAAAGTTGAGCTGATGTATCCTGAACACATTATGAATAGGTATGTTCGTGTATGTAATATTCGCGTTGTTTATAATAACATTGCTGAGGTAATATTGCGTTTCAGATGCATTTTTCGGATGCACCTCCTGGTTAGGTGCAGACGAAAAGCGTTTTACCAGGTCGTCGAAATTGAAATTATTTCCATTTTGGGTTATACGGATTTCGGGCGTATCAATTTTTATTTTGTCTACTTCATAAACACCAGATAGCATTTTTTTTAGGTTCACCTTCAGGTAAATGTCGTGACAATCAAAAAACACAGTGTCGCCATTGGCTTCATAGATTTTTATGTTCTTAAGATATACGCTACCATTCAGAGCATTTATTTTTATTTTATCAAGTGTTATCTTGCGCCCGGTCCATGTTACACAATTCTTTTCTATCGTATACTTAGCAATGGGGGATATGAATAGGTACAGCAACGTAAGTGCCACTATAAATAGCGCCAGCAAGATTAAAATAAGCCTGCGTAGTTTTTTCATGTAATAATCCTCAATTCCCAAAAATAGGAAATCCGCATGAACAGATTTTAAAGGGGATATTAAGTAAGATCCGTCAAAGTTCGCCATTTTACATGGGCCAAAAGCCTTCTATTTCGCTTATTTTCCTATCTTTGCTTAATAGACCTGATTTCTCATCACATTAAAAGACAATGAAAAAAATTAATCGGCTCATCTTCTCTCTTAGCTTTTCACTCATATCTCTTAGTTTTTGTGCAAGCGCCAACTCTGTTACGCAACAAACCGCACAAACAGTGGCTGCTAATTTTTATAGCCAAACATTTCACTCTTCAACACCCGGCTTCACATTAGCCTTTACCGAAAATTCAACCAACGGGCAACCGGACTACTACGTATTTAATGTGGCTAATAACGGAGGTTTTGTAATTGTTTCTGCCGAAGATGCAGCAAACCCGATAATTGGATATTCCAATAAAGGACAATACGTAACGCCCGCCAAAAATAATAATGTGGCCTGGTGGATGAACTGCCGCAAACAGGAGATAGAGTATGCTCGAAATAATAATATGGTTGCATCGTCAGATATGGCAAATGAATGGACACGCTACATCAATAACACTACTCCGAAAGTAACCCACTCAGTGGCATCGGTGCAAAGTGTAAATCCTTTGCTGCAAAGTACCTGGGACCAGCCATGGCCCTACAATGCCATGTGCCCAGGTAATTCAGTTACAGGTTGTGTAGCCACTTGCATGGCACAAATTATGCGTTACTGGTCATACCCTCCGCACGGGCATGGATATAGTGGGTACTGGGAAAAAACCATAGATGGTTTTGCAAACACCTATGGTTTTCTGGCTGCTGATTATGACACATCTACTTATGTTTGGTCTGCTATGCCCTATAGTGTTAACGGCCCAAATAATGAAGTAGCCAAATTAATGTACGATTGCGGAGTAAGTGTAGATATGAATTATAGTCCACCGGGAAGCGGAGCTTGGGTTATTGATGGCGATTACCCGGTATGTTCGCAAAATTCGTACGTAAAATATTTTGGGTATAACGCTGCTACTATTCAAGGTGTATATGAATCAAATTATACTTATGCAAACTGGGTTGCGCTAATAGAAAACGAGCTCAATAATAGCCGCCCCGTTCAATATGTGGGAAATGATTCGGTACATAACGAAGGCCACACTTGGGTATGCGACGGGTATGATGTAAACAATAATTTCGATATGAACTGGGGCTGGAGCGGATATGATAATGGCTACTATTCTCCTAGTGCATTAAATGTAATCGGCTATCAATTTAACTGGTGGAATGAAGCGGTTATCGGTATTGAACCACCAAAGGCTTCAGCCTATTTCAGTGGTACGCCCACTTTCGGTTGTAAGAATCTTAACGTTATTTTCAGCGATTCGAGTATTTCTACATCGCCTATCGCATCATACCAATGGTTGTTTCCGGGCGGGAATCCATCCGTATCCAATGCTGCAAAGCCTACCGTTATTTATAATACACCCGGCACATACGATGTTACGGAAGTTATAACAGTCGGGAATGTGGTAGATACCGCTATCCGGAAAGCCTATATTTCTGTTTCCGATTCTGCTGTGCCACCTATAGCACAAAATTTTCAGTCTGCTACATTCCCTCCTGCAGGATGGGTAATCAATAATCCACATGGATACAGCTACACCTGGCAGTTGAATACCAATGTGGGCGGTTATGGTAAGAGCAGCCAATGCATCTACTTCAATAATACCCAGGTGATAGCTGATCTTAATACTATTTATACAGGGCTTTGGGCTACTCCTCCGGGTAAGCCTGCGGTTGATGTTATTGGACAACACCAACAGATTTATACTCCTGAGTATGATTTTACTGATATGCTAAAACCGGTAATTTATTTTGATGTGGCTTATGCCCCTTTCAGTATTAACTTGAGTGATACGCTGAACATTTATTATTCCACTGATTGCGGACAAACATTTAAACAAATTTATTCTAAAGGTGGAATGGCATTAGGTACAACCAGCAATATGGTTTCAACCGGGGCCGATACCAACAAAAATGGCATTTTTGTTCCACTAAGTAATAATTGGAGAACAGATACAATACATCTTCCCGCCCTTGCAGGAATGAAAGATGTGCTATTCTCATTCGAAAATATTTCGGGCAACGGTGCAGCCATGTATCTTGATAATATTAATATAACCGGGCAATCTACTGCATCTGTTCCAACCATCTCTTCTACGCCATCAGTAAATGTGTATCCTAATCCAACCACCGGACAATTCACCATTCAGTTATCAGACATCAGTAGTCAGTGGTCAGTTGAGGTATATAACGTACTTGGGGAAAAAGTGTATTCCAATTATCAAATTACCAAATCATCAAATTATCAAATTGATTTATCATCCCAGCCTAAAGGAGTTTACATATACCGGGTATATACGGAAACAGGCTCTGCTATTTTTACCGGAAGAATAGTATTGGAATAAGATCGTCTTACCATAGGGTATTTATGTGCATCATTCTAATATGGATAAACTAACTGCAATAATTTTAGGCGTAGCTATTTTAATAGGGGTAGTTCTTTCACGAAAGGTATTTCTAAAAAAGAGACATATAAAAAGAAAATTGAAGGAAGAATTTCCTCAATCATGGCGGAATGTCCTTAGCCAAAAAGTTTTGTTTTATTCACAACTGAATGATTCGGACAAGTTTCTTTTTGAAAAGCGTGTTCAACGTTTTGTAGCTACTAAAACCATTGAAGGAATAGATACGAACATTGATGACACCATCCGGCTAATGGTTGCTTCCAGCGCTATTATCCCCACATTTGCTTTTCCGGAATACAATTATCCGGATGTGCGTAATGTGTTAATCTATCCCAATAGTTTTGATGAACATTTCCAAACCCAACGATTCGAAGGTCACCGGGAATACATTACAGGCATGGTTGGCAATCGCTTTCAAAATGGTATTGTAATATTATCAAAGCCCGATTTAATCGCTGCTTTTGATGGACTCCCACATGAGTATAATGTAGGTGTTCACGAATTTGTGCATTTGCTCGATAAGGAAGATGGAGTGATTGATGGCATACCAGAAGCATTGATGAAACGCCAGTATGTGGGGCCCTGGCTGCATGAAATTAAAAACGAGATGGAGAAAATTGAAGCCGGAACATCTGACATCAATCCTTATGCTCTTACCAACAATGCGGAATTTTTGGCTGTGGTAAGTGAATATTTTTTTGACAGCCCCGAAAAATTTAAGCATCGGCATCCTGAACTGTACCAATTTCTTTCCACTATTTATAATCGTGAAGAAAGAGTTTCTAGCGCCAAGCAAGAGAATTTATCAGCCTAAATACAGTAGTTCTTAATCTACTTCTATACTTATTATCTGGGCTTTTAGTAACTTTGCATCCCAATACGAACCTCCATGAGCGACGAAATTCATGAACACTGTGGTATAGCCCTTATAAGACTCTTAAAACCACTGAGTTACTACAAAGAAAAGTACGGAACAGACTACTATGGCATCCATAAGCTGTACCTGCTTATGGAAAAGCAGCATAATCGCGGACAAGACGGTGCTGGTGTTGCAGCAGTAAAATTCGATATGCCGCCTGGTATGCCCGTTATTCACCGGTTGCGCTCCCCTTCACAAAATGCATTGGAGGAAATTTTTGGAAAGATAAACCGCCGCCTGGCGAATGTTCAAGAAAATAAGCCTCACAAACTGGAAGATGCCGAATGGATGAAAAAAAACGTTCCATTTGCGGCCGAATTACTATTAGGGCATGTGCGCTATGGCACGTATGGAAAAAATGCGCGGGCAAACTGTCATCCCTTGATGTTGGAGAATAACTGGCTCACCAAAAACCTGGTGATTGCAGGTAATTTTAACCTTACCAATGTAGATGAACTTTTCAATAAATTAATTGAACTTGGCCAGCATCCTCGTGAGAAAACAGATTCTGTAACAATTCTCGAAAAAATAGGCCATTTTCTGTCAAAACAGAACGACAAGCTTTTCAATAAGTTTAAAGATGAAGGACATAGCAATGTGGAAATCTCTTCACTCATTGCGCAAAACCTTGATTTAAAGAACATATTATACGATGCCAGCAAACGCTGGGATGGAGGATATACCATTGCCGGTCTATTAGGTCATGGCGATGCCTTTGTATTAAGAGACCCTAATGGCATACGTCCTGCATTTTATTACCACGACGATGAAATTGTGGTGGCCACGTCTGAAAGGCCAGCACTGCGCACAGGATTTAATATTCAAACCAACCAGGTAAAGGAATTGAAACCTGGCCATGCCCTTATTGTAAAACGCGATGGCGCCGTTTCGGAAGTCGAAATATTAAAACCCGAAGAAAAAAGGTCTTGTTCATTTGAACGGATTTATTTCTCCCGAGGTAACGATCAGGACATATATAAGGAACGTAAAAATCTTGGTAAAATACTTGCACCCATGGTACTGAAATCCGTTAACTACGATTTGGAGAATACGGTTTTCTCTTTCATTCCCAACACAGCTGAACTGGCCTTTTTGGGAATGATGGAAGAGGTGGAACATTACCTTCAAAAAGCAAGGGAAAATGAACTGGATAAAATAGCGGGAACCAACGATAAGGCAAAATTAATGAAGCTTTTGTCGATACATCCGAGGGTAGAAAAGATCGCACTAAAAGATACTAAGCTTCGTACCTTTATAACGAACGACATCAACCGTAATGATAAAGCTGCCCATGTGTATGACACCACTTACGGAGTTATACGTAAAGGAATAGATACATTAGTTACACTCGATGATTCTATTGTAAGAGGAACTACCCTAAAACAAAGCATTTTTAGGATATTAGATCGGTTAGGGCCTAAGAAGATTATCATCGTTTCTTCAGCCCCGCAAATCCGTTACCCTGATTGCTACGGCATTGATATGGCTAAAATAGGCGACTTGGTGGCATTCCAGGCGGTTATAGCGCTGTTGAAAGAATCTTTCAAGGATAATTTGCTGGAAGAAATCTATGAGAAAGCCAAAATAATGGATGAACAGCCCCGTGAGCAAGCAGTGAACCTGGTGAAACAAATATACGACCTCTTTACACCTGATCAAATCACACGTAAAATAACCGAATTGCTGCGTCCTGCCGATATAAAAGCTGACGTGGAGATTATTTACCAATCTGTGGAAGGCTTGCACGAAGCTATCCCCGACCATAAAGGTGATTGGTACTTTACAGGTAACTACCCTACCCCTGGAGGTAATAAGGTAGTAAACCGCTCCTTCATCAACTTTATGGAAGGAAAGAACGTGAGAGCTTATTAAGTTAAGAGGTAAGAACTAAGTTTGCTTATTTCATTTCTTAGCTGAAAAGTGTTCAAGATTCTTTTCAAGCTGCTCTATTCTTTTATCTTTTGCTTCCAATAGTCTTTCATAGAGACCTCGTTGTTCATCAAAAGCATCCTGATGAAAAACCAAGTTACCTTTGTTATGCAAAGCATGATTATTAAAATTGTTGTTATATACATTTTGAGTTTCTACATCTATAATTTCACCGATAGAAACCTGTAATAATTGTGCTATTTCATAAAGACGCTCCACAGTAAGCTGGGTCTGTCCATTCTCAATGCTGCTATACGCCCGTTGAGATAGATGCAAGACTTCTGCCATGTGTTCTTGTGTGTAGTTTCTTTTCTCTCTTAATTCTTTTATCTTTTTGTGATAATCAACTTTAAGGCCAGGTTGATCAGTTTTAGAAGTATTCATTCTATGCATGTATTAATTTGGCTTTAAATATACGCATTTGTTCTAAATCAGAATGAATATGTATAAAACTATGGAAGATACGTATATACTTTCGCATTGGAAATTTACAAAAATTAAAAACTATTAATTTACAATTATTATGAAAAAAAAGATTTTATTTGTGCTTCCTATTTTAACAATAGCCGCATTTAGTTTGGTTTACTTTTCTGGTTGTAGTAAGAAAAATAGTGATCTTACACAAACCTCTATTAAAAGTAATGATACCAGCAATCCTTTTAGTCCAAGCGACTACAAAAGTGCTATTGCAATTAAAGATTCTATCGACACATTCTATGCTAATGAGAGAAGAAGGCATTCATTCTTTAGAAAATTTTGGAACTGGCTTGTTGCCCATTCTGGGCAATCTTTGGGTGGTATGGATTGCGGGATGTCACTTAATTGCGGTCCATGCCCTGGTATTTGTTTGGGAACAGAAAATCAGGCTCGCCCCATTGATAGTTTGCAAGCATTGGCCTTTGTAGCAAATAATGATTCGGGAGTTGTTGCCTTAAAAGCCATTAGTACTACCTCTACAATTATTCGTTTTTTGGATACCACTATCTTTGTTAAAAATGACACTTTTTTCCTACCCAACGACTTAAATTTAGGTGCCCAAGTTGCTGATAGCTTAGGCGTATCTTCCATAACTCTTTTGCATGGAGTTTATCCAATGGTAACTTCCAGTGATGGATATCGGGAAACACTCGTTAATATCAATCTATAATAATTTTATACGCAGACTCTTGAAAAATAGAGGATGGTATATATTTGCCTCCTCTATTTTTCACATATAAGCATGATTATCTTATCGAATATTGTAAGTAAGCCCATTTTAAAAGCAGGGCTAAGGTGGCTATTTATGGCAACCATTCTTGTAGGATTTAGCAGATGTTCCTTCATCCATTATCTTTCAATGGATGAAAATCGACCTCCTGATACTCCTGGCCAGTACAATGCTCAACTGCATAAATTAAGAATTGATACAACTAATTCCTATCAGCTAAAAGCAGCATATAAGGATAGTCTAAGCAACAATAAATATGCCATAAATACATGGAAGCTGTCCCATAACGGTAGTGCCTCCCTTATACAAATAAGGCTTTATAATATAAATGGCGAACTGGTAAATGCGTATGAGCAATGCTTTGGCCCTTTATGGGGAAATAGCATATTAAAAAGTGTTCCGGATACGGAAGTGAACGATAAACGGATTAGCTTTAAACCCACCCTTTTAACAGACCTTAACCTGCTAAATATTCCGGATAGTAAAAGACTTGAATTATATAATGAACGAAAAGATTACGACCGTGTTTTGTTAGTAATGTATAATAAATGGTCTGGCTGGTATTCAAAGCATGTACTAAAAAAAGCAAGGAAATATATTCGTCATAATTCAAAATACAAATTCCTGTTTATAAAAGTAGATACTGCCCCTAAAATGTAATTTACGCAATTACACTTAGCCTCTAAAGGCTTCCCCTGCTTTTATTTCTCGATACTATCCTTACTTCAGTGGCGCCGGCTCCAAACTGTTTGTAAGATGCATCGGAATAGACAATGCCTTCATAGGTAGTCAGTAACTCCCTTATAGCCTGGCGAAGAACACCATTCCCTACCCCATGTATAAACACCACTTTAGTAATATGCCCATTAATAGCCATAGCCAGTTTTCTACGAAAATGGGTGGTTTGTATATCTAACTTTTCAGAATTGGTTAAGCCATAATAATCCTCCATCAGTTTTTCAATATGGAGGTCTACTATCATCTCGTCTTTCGCATGGGCTTTGCTTTCAAAGCTTTTGGTCTGTAGCTGGTAGCTAACAGCTTCTTTATGAGCTAAAACCTTTATATCTTTTAGCGATATGGGTGGCAAAGGGACCAATTCCTTAATTGGCATCTCTATCTCGAAGCCTTCTGTGGTTTCAACACGTGCTTTTACTGACGAAACAAAGGCTTTTATAACCCCTTCGCCTTTTTCGTTTAAAAACCTCACAGTATCACCCACTTTCACTCGCATAACTCCTTGTTAGTTAGGAATTAATATTTAGAAAACCATAATTTATGCAAAATTAGGCTTAATTCTTAATTTCTAATTCCCAATTATTACTTATATTTGCAGCCCTTTAAAAAAACCATAGCCATGAATCTTATACAATACGTTGAAGAGAAATTAGCTCCCAAGAAAGATATACCTTCTTTCAAAGCCGGTGATACTATTACCGTACATTATAAAATCAAAGAAGGTGATAAAGAACGTATCCAACAATATCAAGGTGTTGTTATCCAACGTCGTGGCGAAGGCTCTTCAGCCAGCTTTACCGTACGTAAAATTTCCAATGGTGTGGGTGTTGAAAGGATATTTCCTGTAAACTCTGCCTTTATTGAAAAAATTGACGTAAATAAAGAAGGGGTGGTTCGTCGCTCCAGGATTTATTATATGCGCAAAGCGAAAGGCAAAAAAGCACGTATTGAGGAAAAGCAACACAACGATACTGAAGTTGCGGCTGCTCCTGCTGCTGGAAAGCCGGTTGCTGCTTCTGCTGAGTAATTATTTAGATCAGATACTTATAATTAAGAGAGGATTTTTTCCTCTCTTTTTTGTTGCTATGAAATCATCTGAAATGATATTTTACCGGATACTTATATCCCGCGTAGTAAAGTCAATATATGGCACAATTCACGCCGTTGACCAAATCCAGAGCAATTAAGGCTTACTTTCCTTGAATTATTTCTTTGGCTTTGTAGGATTTCTCTTTTCCATTCTCGCATTCTTGATGTAGAAGTAGAGGAATGCAATCAGAATAATTATCAATCCCGGTAAAAGATAAGACCTTGAAAGCCCTTCGGGATTAACAAAAGTGAATAAGCGTTTTACCCTGATATTTTTCGGGAAATGGGAATTCTTCTTTAGGGACATCCATACAAAGGAGGCCCTGCCTACCACATGGTCTTCGGGTACAAAACCCCAAAAACGGGAATCGACAGAATTGTGGCGGTTATCTCCCATCATAAAATAGTAGTTCATTTTGAACGTGTAGCTGGTAGCCGCTACCCCATTAATCTTTATGGTAGCGCCTTGCACATCCAGTGTATTGTGTTCAAAAACCCCAATTATACGGCGATACAAGGGAAGATTACCAGTATCCAACTTCACTGTAGCTCCTTCCTTCGGTATCCAAAGCGGACCAAAATTGTCAACGTTCCATCTGTACCGGGGCGAAAAAGGGAATATATCTTTGGTATCGGCCAACCCACTATCTTCAATATCAGGCACCACGGAGACCACATTCATGTACGATTTTATTTGCTCAGCGCTGTGCTTGGTAAGATTAAGGGCATATAAATAGGTATCCGAAGGATTAAAGCCCGAATCACGATCGTCTGTAATATCCAGTTTGGCATATATCGATGGGTCAAGTGGCTGGCCTTTAGTAGTAACAATGTATTTCATCTGCGACTGATCGGGCAGTTCATCTTTCTCCCCGTCAATATATACCTGGGCATGTTTTATAAAAAGAGTATCCCCCGCAATAGCAATACAACGTTTAATATAATTCTCTTCCTGGTCCAATGGCCTCGCAATAACGGCACCCGGATATTCCAACCCGTCCATCATACGAATAGGTTGATTGTTCAATACAGACTGCCTGCCATTTGAACGGCATAATTGGTAATAGCTTGGGTTATCAATATTCGCACACACGGTATCACCCTCGGGGAAGTTAAAAACAACCGCATCGTGGCGGTTTACTGAAGTGTAACCGGGTATGCGTATGTATGGTAATTCCAGCCACTCCAAATAAGAATTTACACTGCCTACAATAGTGGTATGCGCAAATGGGAAAGAGATAGGGGTCATCGGTATGCGGGCTCCGTAACTTGCTTTACTTACAAAAAGATAATCGCCCACCATCAGTGTTTTTTCTTCCGAAGGTGTAGGAATAGTGTAGGCTTCAAAGAAAAAGGTACGTATAATGGTAGCAGCAATCACTGCAAACACAATGGCTTCCGTCCATTCGTGGCCTGAAGATGCTTTTTCTTTCTTCGCATTATCGGCAACAGGCAATTGAAACGCAGCTTTGCTAAAACCATAATAAGGCAGGTAAATAAAAAAGAAAATCCCGGAAAGAATCATCTCCCAAACTTTCTTCTTCTGGAAAGCAGTCCCGGTAATGGCAGAAACTACCATGTACATCATAAAACCCACGCCGGGAATTAAAAAGATAAATATCCACCACCAGGGGCGCTTTACTATTTTCAGCCAGATATAGTAGTTGTAAACAGGTATTAAAGCCTTCCAGCCTTTTTCGCCCGCTTTTTCAAAAATTTTCCATAGCCCCGCAACAGTGAGCGCTATAATAACATATAAGATAGGTTGTATGTGGAACATGTATTTTTGAGATATGCCTCAAAGATACATGTTTGAAGGAAATGCAAATGATGGCAAATGTTAAGATATGTTACCGGCCTTAGGCAACAATCAGCTTTGTTTTATTTTTTATTCCCGATAAGCTCTAAAAAGCCAGCCAACTGTATAGATGTATTATCATAGTTGCAATAGTTTATCAGGTAATAATATGTTCCGTCAGGTGCAAGATCTCCCGAAGACTGTATCTTCCCATCCCAACCTTGTTTAATATTATCTATCTGGTATATCACTTTTCCCCAGCGATTATATATATCGCAATGGAAGCACTGTGCTCCCAGGATAGTAAAATAAAATACATCATTTACTCCATCTCCGTTAGGAGTAAATACATTCGGGAAAATTACTCTATGTTCCACATAAACATCTGCCGTGGCGGAATCAAAACAACCAAGGGCATTATAAGCAATAAGTATAACCTGGTAAATACCTGTATCGGCATAGGCATAAGTAGGGTTTGTAGCGCCGGATACTCCTCCGTTGCCAAAGCTCCACACATAATAGGTACTACCCGTGCTTGTATTGGTAAAGGTTACTCGCTCTCCGTTGGTTACCGTATCGGGTGCCAGCAAGAAAGATGCCTTTCCAACCGGAACCACTGTAATTTGTTCGCTATCGAGTGCCGTATAATTGCAACCATCTGTCACCAACAAATTGTAAGTTATAGTAACCTTGGGAGATACTGTAATGGGCCCCGGGCTATTATTGGTAATCCCGTTGTTCCAGACATATGTATAAGGAGGCTTGCCTCCCGCGGTAGTTACTTTTAACGTAACTGGCTGACCGGGACATATAGAATCATTTTGTAGTTTGCTTACGTCTAAAGGTGGGTATACTGATACCTTATAGGAAACCGTATCGGAGCAAACACCCGTCGTCCCGATTACCTTGTAGGTTGTTGTACTTGCAGGACTTACCATAACGGATGACAGCGTACTACCCTGGGACCAGAGATAACTAGTAGCCCCCGAAGCATTGAGTATAGTACTTTGCCCTTTACAGAGAGTATCGTGTCCTGAAATAGAAACAGACACTGAGAATGTTTTGTTGATGCCCACAAAACCCGAGGTTGTTGCTTCACACCCATTGGCATCCGTAATAGTTACGGTATAGGTTCCCGAGCTCAATCTGGTATAGGTGGAATTACTTCCTCCTCCCGGGTTCCAGAGATAGGTATATGCCGGAGTACCGCCTTTTGCAGAAACGCTTATAGCGCCATTGGTATCAATACAGGTTGCTACCGACGAAGTAACACTATAGGTAATAGCTGTTGGTTGGGTGATGGTTACAGAGGAGCTGGCGCTGCACCCAATGGTATCGCTGATGGTTATAGTATATTTTCCAGCAGATAAGCCCGTAGCTGTGGCGGTGGTTTGTCCACCCGGTGACCATGAATACGTGTAGGGTGCATGACCATGAAGTGGAACTCCTATAGCGCTGCCTGTGTTTTGACCGTTGCATTTTATATTCTGTAATACTGCGGCAGAGTCGGCTAAATTACAGCAACTCTCATTGGGTTGTACCGCAATTAGCGCTATAGTCATCCAAACATTAGATGCCCCTATATCGGTAGATGTAATAGTATATGTTCCGGCCAAAGCGTATGTGGAATCAGCTTGTGCACCATCTACCCCATCGCTTATGTACGTATTATCCGTTTCGGTTAATTGACCGTTCCAGGCTACTGTTCCGGTTGCTCCATTATCATTGTTATCAACCGTGCCATATATCCATGATCCTTTTTCCGTAGTAGTAATAGTAGCCGATATGGTGGTAGGACCATGATTAGAGTCTGTTCCACCAATAACAATGTTACTCAAGTTCAATCCTATGGGGCAGTTTGGCTGGTAAACCGACGAAGCAAAATTAAAGTAATAGGGAGTTATAAGTCCTGTTTCTGTGCAAGTACAAGTATATGTACCGGGTATTGGAGCCATATAAGCCCATATAGAAGCGTTCCATGAAAAATTCTGACTGAGCCATAAACCTTCATTCAGATAGGTTGCATTATGGCCGTTTACTGTTACAGTTCCCGGCGTAATATCTAAGGAGTCTCCGCCAGTGCCATATCCTCCGGCTGAAATAATAATAAGCTCGTTGGGATGTGAGGTGGTTATATTCCATGTAGATAGTCCATTGCCGGCACTATGTGCATCGAGCACTACTTTGGCCTGGGCATTAGCTTGGGTGCCTCCCAAATGGATACAACCCAATGAAAGGTCAATAAATAAAACAAAAAGTAAAAGTATAGCTTTCATTCATGAAGTCGGTTTATGTGTGAACTATCGGCGTAGGTTGATTCTGCAGTCGCAGCAAATATATGAATACTTAGTTAGTTGTGCTACCTAACAAGAACGGGGAGGGAAGCAATTTAGTATGAAAACAAATTGCAAAGGGTGCAACATAATTGCAATGTCCATAATAGATGTATTAGAACCAAAAATTTGTAATATTGTAAGTAGTAAGCAAATTCTATAAAATGAAAGCAATACAATTAATTGCCTTGGTAGTTGCGGGGACCTGCATTTCCTGCCAATCTAAGGAACAAAATACCACTACAACTCCTACAGAGAACATTAAAAGTTTTGCAAAACTTTACGGCTATGTACGATATTTCCATCCCAGCGATGAAGCTTCGAAAATTGATTGGAATAAATTTGCTCTTTATGGAGTAAAAGAAGTGGAGAAAGCTTCTGATAAGAAAGAACTGTTAGCTGTTTTAAATAAGCTTTTCAAGCCTGTTGCACCTTCGGTACTTATCTATTCGGTAAATGATTCCATACAGTTTGATGTGAAAAGTGTTACTCCTCCAAATGTAAAAGACTATAAGGAAATCTATTGGCAGCATTTAGGACTTGGTAATGGAAAAAAAAGACTTAATGACGTATATCAATCTGAAAGGATAAATCGTTTAATTGCTATTTCGGATGAATCAGGGGGTGGTGGATATTCATTTTGTACCATTACTAAAAGAATGGATGCTAAACCTTATATCGGTAAGGAGTTTGAATATACGGCGTATGTAAAAATGGGGAAAAACAATGCCTCTAAAGGATATTTATGGGCGAGAGTGGATAAAGATACCACCTCACGCGACAAAACATTATTTTTTGATAATATGTCCGACCGACCTATAGTAAGTGGTGATTGGTCCCAATACAAGGTGAAAGGCAAGATAGATAGCCTTGCCAGATACATTTATTTTGGCGCCTTTACTGCTGACACTTTGCCCATGTTTGTAGATAATATGCAGTTTTCTATAAAAGATTCAAAAGGTGAATCGACAGTGATTTTTTCTGATGGGTTTGAAAATGATTCTCTCAATATTACCCCTATTGGCTTTAGTAAAGGGCCCGGTAATCGCAACAATAGCAAAACCGGTACCGTTATGGTTGTTACAAACGAACATTATGAAGGGAAGAATTGCGTGAAGGTAGCTAATACGACAGACAACTCTAAAATGATCATGGCCGAGCCCCTATTTACTTTTAAACCATCCATCGACAAACCTTTTTATGCTGATCTTGGCAATGAGATTCATTGCACCGTTCCATTGATGTTATATGGAACGACGGAACAGACCTATCCTGCTGCGGATACGGCATCATTTAATTCTTTACTCAAAAAACTAAATGAACAAAGCATGGATAAAGATGGTAAGGATCTTCATTATGCTGATTTGGTTATTTACTATAATAAGATGCAGCACTTTTTTCCGTATTTTGATGTGATAAAAACAAATTGGGAAGAAGCATTTACACAGGCATTAAAAGAGAATGCATCCTGTGAGAATAATGAATGTTTTCTGCCAATACTGAAAAGATTTGCCTCGAAACTGCATGATGGGCACGGGCATGTCTATTCATATTCCGGTAATCAAAATTTTAGTTTTCTCCCCCCAATTGAAATAGCGTGGATTGAAAATAAATTGATAATAACTAAAATTTTAGATAAATCATCTACCCTTACTATAGGTACAGAGATTAAGAAAATAGAAAATATTAATTCAAGAAAATATTATGACAGCGTTGCACAGTATATCTCGGCAGGAACGAAGGGGTGGTTGGAGGAGCGGGAAAATATGGAGATTTTATATGGCCCTGATTCATCAAAACTAAACCTGGAAGTAATTCCACCCGGCGGAACGCCCAAATCGGCATCCTTAAGCAGGCTATTGAATGCCAATGCATATTACGGTTTAACCGAAAACACAACAAAATATAAGGAAATTGATGCGTCTACCTACTATTTAAATATAGATCAAATAAGCGAGCCGGAGATTGATAGCTTGATGCCTGAACTCGAAAAAGCAAAATGTATCATTTGTGATTTAAGGGGATATCCCAATAGTAACCATGAGTTTATTTCTCACTTATTGACTATGAATGATACTTGCAAAACATGGATGCGGGTACCTGAAATTATTTACCCGAATTATACTGTAAGCGGGTTCCAGCCTTTCGGATGGGAAATGACCCCGGAAAAACCTCATTTAACTGCAAAAATTATTTTTATAACCGGGGGAGGCGCTATAAGTTATGCCGAAAGTTATATGGGATTTATCCAGGGATATAGATTGGCAACCATTGTTGGACAGCCAACGGCAGGCACGAACGGAAATATAAACCAGATTTATTTGCCCGGTGGATATGGAATAGTATTTACAGGCATGAAAGTGTTGAAACAGGACGGCTCGCAACTTTACGGCATTGGATTCATTCCTGATGTAATTGTTAATGAAACAATAAAAGGCGTAATGGAAGGACGTGATGAATTTTTAGAGAAAGCTGTCGAGATTAGTAACCAGTATTAAATGTAGTTTTTATACAGTTATTGCTGTCCCCCCTTTAAAGGTATATTCTTCTTGTTATTTTCTTCCTGCCTGTGGTATTGCGATTTGCCAAACTTCCAGGTTAAGCTCAAGCGTACTTTCCGGTAATCATTGTAGCGGGTATCAACTATGCTGAGACCGGGAGAAATTTGAGTACTGGTATTTATCCGGGTTGCAAACACATCTGTAACATTCAGGTTAACCGAAAACCTGTCATCATCAAAATACTTTCCTACACCCATATCAAGATTTGATAAGGGAGACTCCACAAACACTGCATTAAGATTTGATGAATGATACCAGTACACTATTTGCGCCCGCCAACCATGTTTGAAATTAAACATGTTGTTACTGTGAAACTGGTAAGAAAGATTTGAATTATTAACTGCATCACCACTGAACGTGCCAAAATAATGATCGTGGTAGGTATTTAATGTGTTAATGGATGTCCACCATTTAATGGGTCGTAATGTTGAAGTTATTTCCATATAATACACATTGTAGCTACCAATATTTATAGGCGTATTATAGGTTATATAAGAACCATCCTGTTGATGTGTTCCTTCAGCCATAACATTGGTAAAATGAACATAACCAAAAGTGGTGTTGATTAGGTCGCCCAGGTTATAGTCAAGCTCGTAATTATCAGAAAGCTGGGGTAGAAGATTAATATTTCCATCCGAATAATTATATGGGCTTAGTACGGTTATAAATGGGTTCATATCGTCGTAATCAGGCCTGTCGATTCGGCGGGAATAGGATAACGAAAATGAATTGGCATCATTCAACTCCCAGCTTAATTCCGCACTTGGGAAAAGATTAAGATAGTTGCGGGTAAAAGACGTATCGTGCACATATTGTATGCCCTTGTCATTTGTTTGTTCTGCCCTTACCCCTGCCTGAAGGTCAACCTTTTTACTTAGCTTGCGGTAATAGTTTACATATCCTGCAAAAACATTCTCTTGAAAATTGAAATGATTAGTGCGGGTAGTATCCACCACATTTACATTTTGTACAATATTATAAAACGCAGCATTGTTATCGAGCATCGCATTTTCTTCTTCAAACCCCATATCGAGCTTGCTTTTCTTATCAAACGGCTGAGTATAGTCAACCTTGCCATGCCATATGTCTATAGTTGATGGTTCGTACGCACTCGACAATTCAGGAGCATGCAATAATACATCTCCCGTGCCATCATACGAGTAAATGGAATTTTGTATAGAATTAGAGCCCCTGTACGGAAGAAAGCTCATATTGGCCGATAACTCCTTTCCATCTGAATCAATCTTGAACTTATAATCAATGCCATAAACAATCTGCGTTTCCTTGTCGCTGGTAACAGAAGGGTTATATATACTGGAATCGATCGAACCATTCTGAGAGCGTATGTTTGTAGTATTATTAATGGTGATTTTATCAGGTACGAGCAACGAATAGCCATCCACCGACAACGTAATGGTTTGCTTGTTATCCGGTGTAAAGTCTATCCCCGCCGTACTGTAATCTCTTGCGCCCTGGGTAACCTGGGGAGCATTCTCATTAAACACTAACTGCATAGCATTTGCACCTTCAATGGTTTCGTTAATAGTATGGGTAGTATAATTATGAAAGAAATTTACTCCCATATTAGCAAAAAAGTTGAACTTTTTAGTGCGGTAATTTATGTTCAAATTCTCGTTGAATCCTGCATACATCCACTGACGGTAATTGCTTGTAAACTGCCCGTTAAGCCCGAGGTTTTTATCTTTCTTAAGTATGATATTAATAACCGATTTGCCCGATGCTTCATACTTAGCTGAAGGATTACTGATTACCTCTATCTTCTCTATCTGGCTCGCATCAATGCTTCTAAGATAAGTAGCCAAATCCATATAAATTGGTTTATCATCTACCAGCACCAACACTCCACCCTTGCCATGCACAGTTATGTTGGCATTATCATCGGCAGTTACCCCGGCTAAATCATTTAGCACTTCAAGCGCATTCTTACCAGATGAAACAACACTGCCCTCCACATTAAAGATTATTTTATCTGCCTGATGCTCCATAAAAGGCTTATCGGCTACAACTCTAACTGCTTTTAAATTATTACCGGAGCCTTTCATTTGTATAACAGGAACTATATTGATAATGCTGTCTGCCTTTACAACTTGGCTGAATTGTTCTGAATAACCAATAACCTGAACCTTGATCAAATAAGCACCGGGCTTTATATTGTCAAATGTATATACCCCAGAATCGTTACAAAGGGCTCCTTTTATCAACGAGCTGTCTTTTGTATTAAGTAAACCTACTGCAGCGTATGGAACCGGAATATTTAGGCTATCGGTTACATTGCCTTTAATAATGGCTTGTCCTAAACCGCTTTGAACGTATAAAAGGACGAAGCTCCAAAGAAAAAGGAATTTAAATGCTGTTCTACAGGGGGATTTTTGCATGGAGAGCAATTATAGCTAAAACGAACTACACTACAATATATTGTTTTCTATATTGATCACTTTAGCAAATACCATTATCCATGCCTCTTCTTCAACACTTCTATCACGTCGTCCATGTTTTTGTCTTTTGTTGCAAGCAGCACCAGGTAGTGAAATAGTAAGTCAGCAGACTCATTTAAAAAGAGTTCATCGTTGCTGTCCTTGGCTTCTATTATCAGTTCAATAGCTTCTTCTCCCACTTTTTGCGCTATTTTATTTATCCCCGCTTTAAAAAGTGATGCCGTATAAGACTTTTCAGATGCTTCATTCTTTCGTTGCTGAATAATATTTTCCAAACGTTTCAAAAAGTCAGGTTCATTTTTTTCATCCCAGCAAGTATCTGCACCCGTGTGGCAAACTGGCCCAGTCGGGATAGCTTTGATAAGAATAGCATCGTTATCACAATCAGCCAATATTTCCTTTACGTGTAGGATATTGCCTGACTCCT
>Ga0207024_10079_pt1 | contig 28937 bp, 29 predicted proteins | sample Alteio_BWMinCont_44_FD_153470 | JGI IMG/M metagenome (GOLD analysis project Ga0207024, IMG submission 153470) | Enriched cells from forest soil in Barre Woods Harvard Forest LTER site, Petersham, Massachusetts, United States -... | ecosystem: Environmental > Terrestrial > Soil > Temperate forest >...
GTTGCAAACCTTGGGTTTTAAAGGTTCAACCTTGGAAAAGTTTATGCTACTTGCAGTTGCAGGTGGTGTTCCGTGGTATCTTGAATTGTTTAATGGTAAATTATCGGCTGGTGAAAATATTAGAAGCTTATGTTTTGAACCGGAAGGTATTTTAGTGGATGAATTTAAACATATTTTTCATGATTTATTTGGTAGACGCAGTAAGATTTATGGAGAACTAGTTACTTGTTTAGCGAAAGGTTCAGCTGATTATCAAACTCTGGCGACTAAATTAGGTTATGCAAGTGGCGGGCCTTTAAGCGAATATTTAGATGATTTAATTATGTCTGGCTTTTTAAACCGTGACTTTACCTGGGATTTAAAATCGGGCCAAGTGGGGAAATTAAGTAAATATCGCTTGAGTGATAATTATTTGCGTTTCTATTTAAAATACATTGCTCCGCAATTTAAAAAGATTAAACAAGGGTTGTTTAAAAATATTTCTATCACTACCTTACCAAATTGGGAAGCTATAATGGGTTTGCAATTTGAAAATTTAGTTTTACACAATCGTGATTTAATCCATGAACAATTAGTCATTAAGCCAGAAGAAATTGTCTTTGCTAATCCCTTTTTTCAACGTGCTACTAGTAAACAAAAAGGCTGTCAAATAGATTACCTCATTCAAACTCGTGCAGGCAATTTATATGTTTGCGAAATTAAATTTTCTAAACAAGAGATCGCTAGTAAGGTTATTGAAGAAGTGAAACAAAAAATTAATAACTTAAAAGCTCCTAAGGGTTATGCGTGTATTCCGGTATTAATTCATGTCAATGGGGTTACGCCTGGAATTATGGATAATGATTATTTTATTAAGACTATCGATTTTAGCCAGTTTATCGTTTAAAACGCGCTGGCTTTTTTTAAAGCCTGTTGGTTATACCCTTAAAATGACTTTTCAATGACTATGTGATTTTGTTCATAATTAGTTCATGTTTGATATTGAACAATAACACAATAAATTTGTGTTTTTGTTCAATATGGAGTACGATTCAACTTTGAACAACAACACAGAGAAGCAACATGAATTTAATTGGACGTAGCGAAGAGTTAAAATTATTAGAAAATAGCTTTGGTTCTAATAAACCAGAATTTATTGCTGTTTATGGTCGACGACGAGTTGGTAAAACATTTTTAATAAGACAATTCTTCTCCGGCAAAAATGCTATTTTTTTTAATGTTACAGGATTAAAAAATGGTGCTTTAATTGAACAATTAGAAAATTTTACTAAACAAATTAGCACGATCTTTTACCAGGATGCCGATCTGAAACCCGCCGTAAATTGGCGTCAGGCATTTGAACAATTAACTAAAGCTTTTTCTCTAGCTACAAAGAATAAAAAAATCGTACTTTTTTTTGATGAATTGCCTTGGATGGTGACTCGCAATTCAAAATTATTGCAAACAATAGATTATTACTGGAATCAATATTGGTCGAATGATAAACGAATTAAATTAATTATTTGTGGTTCTTCAGCATCATGGATTATTAACAATATCATTAACAATAAAGGAGGGTTACATAATCGTATTACAGAAAAAATTCATCTTGAATCATTTAATCTCGCTGACACTGAGTTATATCTTCATAATCAAGGTGCAAAACTTAATCGACAGCAAATTTTGCTGATTTATATGTTGTTAGGGGGTATCCCTTACTATCTTTCTAAAGTAAAAAAAGGCTTATCGGCCGCACAGATTATTGAACAATTGGCTTTTTCTAAAAATGCTTTCTTATTGGATGAATTTGATAATCTGTTCGCAGCACTATTTGATAATAGCGACAACCATATACAAATTTTACGTATCATTGCTAATAACCATTACGGCATAGGACAAAGAAAACTCTTAGAGGAATTAGGAAAATACGCTATAGGTGGTGGTGGCCTTAAGCAACTAAAAGAATTAGAAGAAACTGGTTTTATTATGAGTTTTAAACCTCTTTACCATGAAAAACGTGGCATTTATTATCGTCTGGCCGATGAGTTCACTCTATTTTATTTTAGATGGATTGAACCTATTCGTGATACATTGCAAAAAAAATCGTTTACCAAAGGAAATTGGGAAATCTTACAAACTACACCGGAATGGCATAGTTGGCTCGGCTATGCATTTGAAACAATTTGCTATAAGCATTTACCTGCTATTAGAAAAGCATTAAAAATTAATCCAACTGCTATAGCAAGTAGTTGGCGTTATGTACCTAGAAAAGCAAGTATAAACAAAGGTGCTCAAATTGATTTGTTATTTGACAGAAAAGATAAAGCCATTACTTTATGCGAAATAAAATATAGTGAAAAGCCTTTTGTTTTAACGAAAGAATATGCTGATATATTAATTCGTAAACAAGAAATTTTTAAGACTACTACTCGCACTAAAAAACAACTTTTTATAGCACTTATTTCAGCCAATGGATTAAAGAATACTATTTATGCCGACAATCTATTAGCCGGGGTGGTAACATTGGACAACTTATTTGAAGAAGCTTAAAATTTTTTCTAGTAAGTGTAAAGCTCTTAATTCAGAAAGCTTCATGTTTTATAGATCTATTTATTTTTTTAAAGTGGATTTCTAAATTTTGGAGTAAATTTGGATGCTTAGGGAAAACAAAAGCATCTCTTATCTGTGCCACCGATTGGGGTATAGCCGTAGGGTAAATGATATAGTGATATTCGTGATCAACAAAATATGAAAGCATAACCGCTGTTTCTTCAAACAAATAAGCCAAACATTTTGCGGTAAATTCTTCAATATTATCGGTATGAGAATATCGCTTACGTTTTGCAAAAGCATTAATATCTTGTTGAATAGCAAGTTGATATGTCCTATTAGTTTGGTAAAAATTTTTAACAATTTCTAAGCACTGCTTGAACCCTGACCATAATATACATTCTTCCCACCTAATAATTTTATACGGAAGTAAAAAATTATCCAAGTAAACTTGATTGCGCTCTAACCAATCTGTACCTAGCTGACGAGTTTTTTCAATAAGCTTTACTTCAGGAGATTCATTTGAAAAGTTATAACGCTGTAAGGTGTCTGCAATCACAATATCACATTTCACAAATCGCTGCTGAATGGTTTCTAAAGTAGCAGAAAACTTTCCTTCCTCATGATAAAGTTGTCCTACACTAATAGGTAGCACTACAGATTTATCTTTAAAAAAAGTGCCATATTGAGAGATGGATTTTAATTTAGCTTTAATTTTCACGTAAAAATATCCTAAAGTCTATTCTTTAAATTAATATTCTGCCCCTCAAAACGCCTGGGCTTTTTTTAAACACGCTTGTACAGCTTGTTCAGTTATCTCAACTAGTTTTTGTTGTTCAAATACTTTAAGGGCTTGTTCGGTGGTGCCACCAGGGGATGTTACTTGCTGGCGCAATTGACTAAAAGAGATATCACTTTTTTTAGCTAACATAGCCGCGCCTAAACCAGTTTGTAATACTAACTGGTTGGTTGTCTCAGGATCTAAACCAATCGCTTCGCCGGCTATCTGCAAGGCCTCCATAAAATAAAAAAAATACGCGGGGCCACTGCCCGAGATAGCATTAATTTTATTAATATCATCTTCTTGTTTAGCCCAAATAATTTGTCCAATGGCGCCCATAATCTGTTCCGCAAGCTTATGTTGTTCTGCGTTAACCCATTGATTAGCATATAATCCGGTGATACCTTGTTGAATGGCTGCGGGGGTATTTGGCATACTGCGAATAATCGCTAAATTTTCTCCGCAATATTTTGCTAGTTTATCGATGGTAATTCCTGCTGCCACGGAAATAATTAAAGGTTTAGTTTGAGCAAAAACCGGCTTTAAGGCTTCGGTCACCTTAGGTAAAACTTGTGGCTTCACCGCTAAAATAATAATCTCTGCTTGAGTCGCTATTACTTCGTTGTCTAAACTTGTGTGAATATTATATTGGCTTTGTAATAAGTTTAATTTTTCGATGCTTCGATTGCTGGCAAAAATCTTATTGGCCGGGTAACCATTTGCTATTAAACCGGTAATAATGGCTTGGCTCATATTACCCGCACCAATGAAACCTAAGGATTTATACGCGTCCATAACTATCTTCTAAGCGCACAATATCTTCTTCAGCTAAATAATCACCGATTTGCACTTCTACTAATTCAGCAATTTCATCGGTATTATTTTCCATGCGGTGTTTACCGCCCACAGGAATATAAGTGCTTTGGTCGCGTTTTAATTCAAATACTTTATCGCCATTGGTGACTGTCATCACCCCTTTCACCACAGTCCAATGTTCTGAGCGATGATGATGTAGTTGTAAGGATAATTTTTGCCCGGGTTTGACAATAATTTTTTTTACTAAAAAATGCGCTTCTTCGTGAATAGTTTGATAAGTACCCCAAGGGCGTTCGACTATAATTGTTGAGTTTGTTTTATTCATAGATTACTCCGGTTTTTTAAAAGATAGGCTAATTTCATATAGCAATAAAAAGTGGTTAAAGCATTTGATACCGCCAGCATAAAACCTTCTCGACCATCGAGAAAGCCTCGTTTGATAATATAAGCTTTCACAAAAGCCCACAAACCACGGCCAATCGCAATGGGTAAATTGCCTTTTTTACCTTTAGCTAAGCGTTGTTCTGCGCCATAAGTTGAATAGGTATTAATCTTTTCCAGCACTTGAGTTAAATTTTTATAAGGTGTGTGGTACAAAGGGTTGGTCGTATTGCCAAGAGGGCCTGCTACAACTATTTTTTCATGAACAATATCATTGGTAAAACGTCCAAAGTGTTTGTTAAATAATCGTAAAGGTTTGTCTGATTGCCAACCACTATAACGAATAGTGCGGCCACAATAACGGGAAATACGTTGGATATGATAACCATTTTTATCAGGTGCTGCTAATAAGGTTTTAATTTCTCTAGCTAGTTCAGGGCTTACCATTTCATCTGCATCAATCGATAAAACCCAATCATAGCTAGCTTTATCTAGCGCGCGATTTTTCTGTGGTCCAAAACCTGGCCAATCAGTGCTAAAAATTTTATCGGTGAAACGCTGACAAATTTCTATAGTATTATCACTGCTGCCTGAATCAAGAATTATAATTTCATCGGCAAAAGCGAGTGATGTGAGACAATGAGTAATATTGTCCGCTTCATTTTTAGTGATAATAATAACGCTTAATTTATCCATTAAAAGACAGTTTCACTTGTTCATGTTGTTGTAATAACGGTAATAAATCTAACCAAATTTTTTGCTCTATCGCTTCGTGGTCGAGCACAAAGCAAAAATAATTTGCCGTTATTTGAATGCCAAACGGTTTTTCTTGTCGAGGTTGTAAAGTAATATTAACGTCGAAATCCACACAATCAGCATATTTTGAATTTTTTTGTTGTAAATATTTTTTACTATATTCAGGGCGATCTTGATAAAAGTTCAACAAGATTTGTTTTATCGTGTTATGCGTTAACTCTATCGCGCTGGTAATATTGCTGTCACCGGTAATACAAAAAATAATATTAAATGAGAGAAAATGGCTGGTTTGCGAATAGTTGATAATGGCTTGAGAGGAGACAATACCATTAGGGATTCTAATCACTCGACCAGTAAAACTTTTTTCCGAATTATCATTTAATTCCCATAGAGTAACATACAAAATCCCAATTTTTTGCACATAACCATTATAATTTTGTATTTGTATATGATCATTTTCTGTGAACAATTCTCGCCATTGAATAATGAAAAATCCCATGAAGTTCATAATGATTTCTTTATTAGTGACGACTAAGGCAGCTGATACTAAGCCTAATACGGCAAATATTGTGCTGAACCCTTCTAACCAAATGCGGGCGATAAATAATAAAAACAGAAAACAGGCAACATAAAATACTCGCATTTTATAACGATTACGTAGGCGTTGACTCTCAACTTTACTATTAATAATGAAACTTGCTACTAAATACACAATAGTTAATAATAAAAAAGCAATAATCATGCTAGCGAGTTGGTGATAAAGGCTTTTAAAAATAATATTTGATAATGATGATAAAATATTCATGGGTGATAAACCTTGCTATACGTGTGAACAGCATCCACTAACACGCTTACGCATTCCGGATCGACATCAGGGTTAATGCCATGGCCTAAATTAAATATATGGCCAGGGCCTTTACCAAAAGCCGCTAATAATTCTTGTACCTCAGTCACTATTTTATCAGGCTTAGCATACAGTAAACAAGGGTCGAGATTACCTTGTAGTGCCACGCTCCCCCCCACTTGTTGTCGGGCCAGAGTAATGTTGGTGGTCCAATCTAAGCCTATGGCATCACAACCACTATTGGCGATAATTGGCAGCCATTGCCCGCCACCTTTAGTAAATAAAATTACTGGAATTTTTTTGCCAGATTGGCTTACATTTAAACCCTTAATAATTTCCTGCATATAATGTAAAGAAAACTGAGGGTATTCGTTATAACCAAGTAAACCACCCCAGGTGTCAAATAACATCACCACATCAACACCCGCGGCAATTTGGGCATTAAGATACAAAATCGTCGCTTTGCTTAGTTTGGTTAATAGCTTGTGTAATAAGGTGGGTTCGTTATATAACATTTTTTTTGGCAAAGCAAAATTTTTACTGCCATGGCCTTCGATCATATAACACGCTAAAGTCCAGGGGCTGCCAGCAAAACCAATTAAAGGAATTTGTTCGGCTAATTCGTGTTTAACTAATTTAATGGCATCGGTTACATACGTTAATGCTTCCGCGGGATTAGGGATGATGAGCTTATCAATTGCAGTGTGATCGCGAAGTGGATGAGCAAAGACTGGCCCTTCACCTTCGGCAAAATGTAAACCTAAACCCATAGCCTCAGGGATTGTTAAAATATCAGAAAATATAATTGCGGCATCTAAGGGGAAACGCCGTATCGGTTGTAAAGTCACTTCACAGGCTAATTCAGGGGTTTTGCATAAATTCAGAAAATTACCGGCTTGTTTGCGCACTTGGCGATATTCCGGTAAATATCTGCCAGCTTGTCGCATAATCCATACAGGAGTAGCATCGACTGGTTGACGAAGTAGGGCGCGGATCAAACGATCATTTTTTATGGTCATAATGTTTATTTAAGTCTGGGTGCCGACAACGAAGTTGTCATGCCAGCACGGTAATATTTTATAGAATCCTCGGACTTAGCAAGCTGGGCATCTATAAACTCACTCATTAATTTGTAAACTCGCATTTCTGGATGCCAGCCTGCGCTGGCATGACATAGTTCTTCATAACAAAAATTTATTTATGTTCCAGTCGTAAAATATCTTTATGTACACTGGCAAAACTTCTGGGAAAAGGTTTCAATTTTTGTAATGCCGGATCTAAACTATAAATAGTATTGGCGGCTTCTTTTTTAGAAGGAAAATAACCTAAGGTTACCACGTAAACAATTTGTTTATTGCGAATGGTGCGGAAAATTGCCGCTAAATCGGCGATATTATGTTGGTTGACAAACGCTTGCACATTATCAGGACTACTGGAAAGGAATAGTTGTAAGGTATAAATTTTGCTAGATACTTTTAATAAGCGTTTTTCAGTATCCGTTAACTCATCAGCACTTAAATATTGTATCGGCGCTACTGCAATTGCGACGGTATCCGCATTTGCAGTAGCGGCCGGTACAGTAGAAATATTGCCGTTAATGACGACTCGTTCACCGGGCGTTGTATTAGTCGGTATGGGGGGGCTTATTGCAGGTTTGGGTGTGGTGCTTGCTGCCGGCGGCATGCTACTTACAGCTGGTGCTGGGCTACTACTCACAGCTGGGCTACTGTTCACTGCTGCAGGTGCAGAGAAACTAATAGCCTTTGCGGGTGTAATTTCATTCTTAAGCATATTATCTTTAGCATCATCTTGTAACCAGGGTAAAACCCAAAATAATAAAATAGCAATAACTATTAAAATGGCAATCCACCAACGACTTTTGTCAAAAAAACTCAGGATAATATTATCTTGAGTGTTGTTAGGTTTATCAGCAAGTGAGTTAGGGCTAGCTAATTCCAGTAAAAATTCACGCGCCGTGGTAATAATTTTGCCAGGCAAACCGCCAGTTTCTTCATATAATTGCCAACTATCGGTTTTAGAAAATAAAGTAATACGGCCGGTATAACCCGCAGCTTGTAAATGTGATTTAATGAGGCGTTGTAGATCGTCTCTTGAAAATGGATCAATACGTAGAGTATTAATGATATGAGTATGCGATAGATCACCTTGTTGTTGCACAATTTTTTTAAATTGATCAACTAAATTTAAACTCCCAAATAAAACGATTTGTAAACAACCAGCAATACTGGCTTGTTCTTTAATTAAATTTAAGCAAAACTGTTGAGTCTCTAGTGGCAACTGCTCGGCATCATCGATGAATACCATATAACGCTTACCAGTTTTCTTTAATTCAGTTAATTCTTCCGCAGGGTTGAAATGAATATCAGGTTCCATGCCAGCAGGCAGAGTAAAAGCTTTCGCTAATAATACCGCAAATTCTTTGGGGTTTAATTTAGCATGAGCTTGGATTTGCAGGACACTGATGGGGGTAATTGTTTGTTGCTTTAGACGTTGCAATATTATTTGTAGTAGGGTACTTTTACCTACTTGATTAGGACCTACCACCAACAATAATAAATGCCGATATTGTTCAATATTTAATAAAAAATTTATGTACTGATGCCAACGGGGGGTTATATAAGGTATTGGCTCTGCTGACAATGGAAATGGATCCGCTTCCAATTGTAATTGGCGCCAATAGTGATTGCTATTTAATTTGATAGGTTCGGATTTTGGCATATTATAATACTGCTTCAAGTTGTGACAAACTTACTTGCTTCTCTAGTATAGCCTGTCCTATTGCTGATAATAAAACAAATTGTAACCCCAGATCACTATTTTTTTTATCATATTGGAATAATTCTATCACTTGCGTAGCATTGATAGATGTTGGTAATTGAGTAGGTAAACCGGTGGCGGATAGTAAGTTGATAATTTCTTGTACAATTTCTTGCTTAACATAGCCTAAGCCTAAGGATAATTTAGCCGCCATGACCATGCCAATGGCTACCGCTTCACCGTGCAACAGCTCCGTATAATGGGTTGCTGTTTCAATAGCATGGGCAAAAGTATGGCCAAAATTTAATAATAGGCGTTGACCACTTTGTTCACGTTCATCTGTTTGCACGATTTTTGCTTTAATTTCGCAGCTGCGTTGAATTAAACGTAGTAAGGTATCGGTATCGCGGGCCAATAACAACGACAAATGCGTTTGTATATCGCTAAAATACTGTGCATCAGCAATTAATGCGTGTTTTATCATTTCAGCAATGCCAGCTACAAATTCACGTTGAGGTAAGGTTAACAAAGTATTGATATCGATAATCACACAGCGAGGCGGATAAAAAGCCCCAATAAGATTTTTACCTTGAGAATGATTAATGGCCGTTTTACCGCCGATTGAAGCATCAATTTGGGCTAATAAAGTGGTGGGGATATGAATAACATTGACGCCGCGTTGGTAGCAAGCTGCGGCAAAACCCGTTAAATCGCTTATTACCCCACCTCCTAAAGCTATTAAAGTACATTGTCGATTAAAATGTAATTCAACTAATTTGTCAATAATAAGACTAAAGCTGGCTAAAGTTTTATAAGCTTCGCCATCAGGTAATAGTAAATTGTGGCACTGATAATTGGTCAACAGTTTTTCCACAGCTGTAAGATAATAAGCTGCTACAGTAACATTGCTCACAATCAGCACCTGTCGACCTGCGATATGAGCTAATAAAGTAGCTGTACTGTTATGGAGTAAGTTAGTTCCAATATAAATAGGATAGCCCGCATTAACTATTTTTGTCATCGCTAGTTTCGATAATCTTCGGTGTGACGAAGACTAATAATTCCGTTTTTACATCGGTATTGCTTTGTGATTTAAATAAAGCCCCTAAGAACGGTATATCGGATAAAAATGGCACTCGAATCAGTATATTTGTCGCATTACGTTCATAAACACCGCCTAAAACGATAGTTTGGCCATTATTAACTAAAATATTAGTCGTTATTTGACGAGTATCAATGATAGGGTTACCTGTCAATGATTCAGGACGATTTTGTGTGACATTTAAATTTAGAATTAATTTATTATTCGGCGTAATTTGTGGCGTGACTTGTAATTCTAGCACGGCATTTACTAATTGAATGGAAGTACCACCATTAGGCGCAGTAACAGTATAAGGAATTTGCTGACCTTGTTGAATAAGCGCAGCTTGATTATTTGAAGTCATCACACGAGGACTTGATACTAATTCACCTTGACCTTCTGCTTCAATAGCTTGTAATTCTAAATCAAGAAATACACCCCCAATTGAAGTACCTAAGGCTAAGGCACCAGGAGCAGTATTTGATAAGCCTCCCGTGGTTAAATTGCCTGCACCAAAATCCATGTTTAAATCTTGAAAGCCAGTAAAACGAGTGGTTGTAGGTAATAGGTTAGTACTACTTGCAACAGTACCACTAGCTTGGGATTGCGAACCCCATAAGACACCTAAACGTTTTTCATAAGAAGTATTAACATAAACTATACGTGCTTCTACTAGTACTTGGCGCGCAGGCTTATCCATTTGTTTTAATAAGGTAGCAACTGCTTGCAATTTATCTGCGGTATCTTCCACAATTAAAGTATTGTTAGTAGATAATTCAGCGACTTTGCCACGAGGCGATAAAATGGATTGATTGGGATCTTTTAACAAATTATAGTAAGGATCCGCGGTACCATAATTTATTTGAAATGATTGTGTATAAAGTGGTGCAACGGCAGCTAAAGCTAATTTAGCTTTGGCATCCGCTTGTTCTTGCGCGGTAATGGTTGCCATGGGGGCAATCATTAAGACATTGCCAACCGAGCGCTGACCTAAACCTTCTGTTTGTAAAATAAAATCAAGCGCTTGATCCCAAGGAACATTTTGTAAGCGCAAAGTAAGATTACCTTTTACTTCATCACTTATCACAATGTTTTTACCGGTAAATTCAGCTAATAATTGTAAAATAGAGCGAATAGAAATATCTTGGAAATTAAGCGAAATTTTCTCACCTTGATAATGAGGTTTATCATCAAATCCGCCTAAGGGATTGATAGTTTGGGGGCTGATATCAATATATAATTTATTTTTAATTTGATAAGCGGATTGGCTATAAGCCCCATCAACATTAACTATTAAATTAACGGCATTATTCACGGCGCCTAAAGCATAATTATTAACTGGGGTTTTAAAATCAGTCACATCATATTTTTTTTGTAAACCAGGATTTGCTAACACAGTATTTCCAAATTTAATAGAAATACCTTGCCCTAAATCTTCAATATCCGTTTCTACGCCTGGTTGATTTAGCGTGACAGTAATTTGTCCGCCACCATTACTATCATTTTTATCTTGGCTAAAATCTATGTTAGTAATAGTAAAAGGTGTGCTAGAAGTTTTGGCATTACTGGTAGTAGTATTGCCAGTAATCGTATCAACCAAACCCGGATTGGCATTATTGGCGGCATTCTGGGCGCCTGAAAAAGTAATATGTAATATCGAAGCATCTTGATCATCTACCGTTACTTTATAGGTAGCTTGATTTTTTAAATCTACAATCACGCGAGTACGATTATTTTCATCATCATTTTTACCAATAGCAAAAATACTGTTGACCCCTGCTTTGTTAACGACAATATTGCCAATACTAGTGGGTACTTGAGTATTAGCAAAATCAAAGATAACTTTATTTTGTTCCAGCATGTCAAATGATTTAGGCATTTGTGCTTGAGTTAAAGCTTGTGAAAATTTCAAATTAACTTGCAAGCTATTATTAGCAGTTAAAATGGTATTAATACTTTGCAATTTAACTGGATCGGCCATGCTGATGTTCGCAGAAAATAATAAGATCACAGTCAGTAGCTTTAAAAAATAATTAGTCATTAGTTGGCCTCACTCAAGGGTAACTCAATTTCTTTGGTTAATGTTCTTCCAGCAATAGTAGTAATTTCGACCACCACAATACGATCATCAGAAATATCGGTTACTTTACCATAATCGGTGCCTAAAATCTGCCCTATTCCAATCCGATCGATAATACCATTTGGCAATTTAACCAAACCCCATTTTTGATTTTCAAAATCAACAGAACCTACCATTTTAATCGTGCTGAGCTCAAATTGCTGTAAGTCAGGTATGGCTAATTCCCCTGTATCAGGAATAATTTGGAAAGGGCTACGATCGCTTTCAATAGAATAGATGTAGGGTTCATAAGTATAAAAAGGAGGCAAGGGTGGTAAGACAGGGGGTGACGCTTTATTTAGATTAGCTACATACAATTTTAAATCCAGGGTATTTTTTTCATTACTACACGCTGTTAGTAATATCATACTACTGCATATTAGGAGGATTATAGTGAGTAGGCGCATTATTTACCCCCCGTAACATTTTTGGCAGAAGGGGAGAGAGGTTTGTTAACTACCACGGGATCTGGAATGCGGTAAATATTGATTAACATATTCAATGTTAGCTCATTGTTATTGTTATTTTTACTAGCAGGTAAAATAGTCGTTGAAGCAGGCGCTGTAGGCGTTGCTGCAGTAGGGGTAGGCGCTTTAGGATTATAACCTGGAGCCGAAAGCGAAAAGTTAACGATTCTTATGATAATAGGTTGTGCCGTTAATCGACTGATAAATTCCGCAATATTACGATAGCTGCCGGACACACTAAGTTGAATAGGAATTTCCACATAATTAGGCTGCGGAACTTCTGTAGCCGGGGTAAAGCTAGTAAAATGGACTGCAGATTTATTACCTTGTAAAAAAATAGTTTCCATCATGGCCGGTATGCCGGCAGTCGTGGTTAATTGGGGCATTAGATCATTTAGATGTTGTAAAATGAGTGCGCTTTGTTGTTGATAAGCCGGTAAATTTTTAACTTCAATAATTAACCGAGTTAAATTTTGTTTTAATACAGGTTCATTGGCTTTACTTTGTTGTAACGTCGCTAATTGCGGCATAATTAGAAAATAAAATCCCAAAAAAAAGACGATTAAAAATACTAAAGTCATTAACCCATAGCGTAGCCAATTAGGCCAATCACTGGGATCGTTTATATCGATATTTACGTTACCAAGTTGTATATTCATAATAAAGTCTACTTTTTCTGTGGTGCCGATACCGATAGTGCCGCTGCCGCTGTTATGGTAGAGATGGCGGTGGTAGGTGCGATCGGTTTTAGAGGCGTTGGCGCAACAATAGGTTCGGGTACAATAGTCAGCGTAATTTTAAACTGTTGCCTTACATTACCATTCTGGCTTGAAGTGATTAAATCGCTTATCTTGGCATCGCGAAATAGGGTTACTTTTCCAAGCGCATTCATAAATTCAGTAATTTCTTTACTTGAATTGGTAACACCTATTAAAGTCATGGTTGTAGGAGTAAAGCTGATATTCAGCAAATAAGCGCCAGTTGGCATGGCGCTGACTAAGATTGCTAAAATTTTAGGAGCATCGTCACGTTGTTTATTAAGCTTGTCAAGCACATCTATTTTAGTTAAGTTGTCTTTTTCAGCTTTTATTAACGCATCGTATATTTTAGTTTGTGGCTTTAAGATATCAGTTTGTGCTTTCAAATAGCTATTACGATTTTCCTGTGCATTGATGACAGATTGAAAAAATAAGCGTACTAATAGTAATAATAACATGGCCACTAAAGCGACCATGATCAAACGATAAAAATAATCTTTTTTAAGAGCTTGTCGTTTCTGTTCGCGCCAAGGTAATAAATTAATGGGGATCATATGTCAAAACCTCGTAAAGCTAAGCCCAAAGCCAGCATTAATACGGGCGCATCACGTTGCAATAAATCGACATCTATTTGACTTGCAATGGCCATGCCTTTAATGGGGTTGGCAATTTCTACCGGGGTCAATAATTTATCGGCTAAAAACGTACTTAAGTCTGGTAACACGGAACCACCGCCACTCACTAAAATATAATCCACTTTATTATATTCGCCGGCCGAAAAAAATAATTGTAAAATCGCTTGTAATTGTGCGAGCAAACTTTCTTGATAAGTATGTAAAATTTTGGCAAATTGAAAACCGGTCAAGCCGCGGGAAATTTGTAAATCTTGCGCAGCTTCAAAACTTAAGCCGGCTTCTTCCTGTAACGCCGTTGTGAGTTGCGCAGTACCAAAAGCTTCTTCATGGGAATAAAGCGAAACATTATTTTGCATAATATTGACTGTAGTAGTGGTAGCGCCAATATCAAACACCGCAATCACCCCACTTGATAAATGTTCGGGCACTTGCTTCATCAATAAACTCACCGCATTGGTCATGACATTTGATTCAACATCGACCACACTAACGTTTATATCAGCTTTACTAGCCAAAGCCACTCGATCGGCAATTTTAGTCGTTAACGTTGCCACTAATAACACATTAATTTGTTCTGGGTTCCAAACTACTTTGCCCATAGAATGGAAATCTAAACTGACATTTTCCATGGGGTGATGAATATATTTTTCCGCTTCAAACTCTACCAAACCTTCTAATTCGCGTTCTGATAAATTTGCTTCCATTTGGATAGTTTTACTAATGACATCGGCATTTGGCATAGCAATAGCGGCGTTTGTGACTTTGCAGCCTGATTCTACAATGGCGTGTTTAATGGCTTCGGCTACGGCATCAGGTTGGTGGATAGTTTTTTCTGAGACAGCGCCAGATGGTAACTTTACCACGGCATAATTTTTAATCGTATATTTACTGCGATTGCGGCCCAATACCACTAATTTTACTGCCGTTGAAGAAATATCAATTCCGGCTAAGGGTTGATTTTTAGCGAAAAAAGGTAAACTGGTGATTAAGTGCTCGAATTTGGCTGACAAGTTCTCGATGAGAGAGGGTTTCTTAGATGAGGATGAAGTTAGCGTTTGGTTATTGTCGCTGATCATAAAATTTCCATTAGTCAGGGCTCAAAAGTTGAGGAATTTTAACCTATTTTATAGAGAAAAGTATAGGCATTATTACTCTTATTGGCGACTTAAACGTAAATTATTCCCCAAGCTTTCAAAGTTTGAGCGAAAGGGGTTAATATCTAAGCCCCCACGGCGAGTGTAACGTGCGTAAACCGTCAATTTTTCGGGTTGGCAGACTCGCAAAATATCGCTAAACATACGTTCCACACAATGCTCGTGAAAGTCATTATGCTCACGAAATGAAATAATATACTGTAATAAACCCTTGTGATCAATTTGTGCCCCTTGATAACGAATCATGACACTGGCCCAATCAGGTTGGTGGGTAATAGGGCAATTAGATTTCAATAAGTTAGAATAAACGGTTTCTGTGACAGTATAGTCAAGTGTTGATAATAAATGGGTATTGGGCTGGTAATCTTGAATATCAATGTCTAAATCATCTAAACAAATTCCCGGAAAATGCGCAATCGTTAAGGGTTTGTCAACCGCGCTGAAATCTACTCGCACTTTAGCCCCTGCGGCACTGCTTAAATCATATTGCATAATGTTTTTAACAATTTCAGCTGAACTAAAGCGAGTTTGGTTAAACGAATTCAAATATAACTTAAACGATTTCGACTCAATAATATGCGTGCTATCGCAAGGAAAGGTAAATTTGGCGAGCCTGACGATGGGTTTGCCTTTATCGTTTAACCAGGATAATTCATAGGCATTCCAGATATCGACGCCGTGAAAAGGTAAGTGGTCGTTAAGGTCTAACTCAGCGCGTTTTAACGCACGCGGCAAGGCAAACAGCAAACTGCGATCGTAAGTGCTTTTGTAATGAACAGTTTTACCAAGTTGAGAGTTATGTAACATAGGCGAATTTTAGCATAGTAAGCTTAATGCTTGACAAGTTTTATGGCTAGCACAATTTGCATAGATTAATTATTAAACTTATATCTTGAATATGCATTAATTTCCGATCCGGTGTTTTTACTCTTTGGCAAGCGATAAAATTTCTGCTATAACTTGCTTACCTAAAAAGTACCTAGCATTTTCTAGTTCATCTAATAAAGGTTTAACCTTCTTAATTAGTTTACGCTCCTTGGCAAATACTAATAAACCCCCTAAACCAATAACTTTTAATCCATATGATTTTGCAACTAATCTACCTTGTTTTTCATCAAGAAGAATAGGACATTCTAATTTTTTGGCTAATTCAATGGCAGCAATCTCACCAGCATCAATTATAATGCTGAAAGAATTTTTTTTAATATCAATTATCTTTACCTTGAGCGATTTGTTTTTAATAGCGGCGTAAATAAGTAACGCACCAGGTTTATTCAAATTTTCTGTACATTCTTTGGCAACTTGTTCTGGAAGAATAACTTCAGAAAATAATTTATTCAATAAATCTAGTTGGTTTATTTTCGACAAACCTATTAAAGGACTGGCATCTGCAACAATAAATTTATTGTAATGCATCTATTTCTGCCCGCATGTCTTTTGCTGAGTAATCAGCTAAAGGTATTTTTAATTCGCTTACACATTCGATAAAAGCTTCCAAAGGCATTTTGGCAATTTTAGCTGCTTTACCGATACTGATAGTATGTTCCCGATACATATCAACTGCCAAAGCAACATGAATTCCTTGCTCTAAAGCTAACTCATCGAAGGGTACTGCAACATACACTGGTACGCCATGACGAGTTACTACACTTAATTTACCTTGTTGTGCATTGCTGATAATTTCGCCCGGGTGTTCTTTCAAATCTCGTACGCTGTAAGCCTTCATGATTGACATAATATATTTCCCCGCTAAATTTTGTTCCCTCAAATGGTAGCACACATTTATTTCAAGAGCAATCTTTTTGTTCCCTTTTTGCCCCCTTTTATGTTAAGTTATTTCCGCGATGGAATACTTAAAAAAATTATTCACATGGATAAAATAATACTGTCAGGAAGGTATGAAAAATGGTAATCTTTTTTTATGGGAAAAATTACCTTATCAATGATCATCTGGGGCACCGTGGGGCTGTTTGTGCTCTGGTCCGGTTTTCCGATGATTACCATCGCTTGTTCTCGTTGCGTAATCGGAGGGTTGATTTTAGCAGGCTTCTGTTATCACCAAGGTCTCTTCAAGGCACAGTTTTTTGCTAAGCAAGAAGTGTTGCTGGCTATTATCAGTGGCATTTTTTTAGTTTTAAATTGGGTGTTGTTGTTTGAATCTTTTAAACTTGCTTCTATCACTGTTGGCAACGTATCTTATTATTTGCAGCCAATTTTTCTGGTGATCTTGGGAATTTTCTTTTTCAAAGAAAGAGTTTCATTGCCAAAAGGGGCTTTGATTTTACTATCTTTTGTTGGGGTGGTATTGACGACGGGTCTTAGTGTATCTGATCGCGGCAGCAGTGCCCATAACTTATTGATCGGTGTAGGTTATGCTACGTTGGCAGGGTTACTCTATGCTTTTGTTACGATTATCACCAAACCCATTAAAATTTTGCCATCGCCTGTATTGACGTTAATTCAGTTATTGTCTGGCGGTATTATATTGCTGCCTTTTATGAATTACGATTCGCTTTCATTTCATTCGTTGGCTATGTTACCACTTATTTATTTGTTGATTATCAGCTTAGTTCACACAGCAGCGGCTTATATTTTATATTACGATGGCATTAAAAAAGTTAGCGTGACTAATATTGCTGCTTTGAGTTATATCGATCCGATCATAGCAATTGCAACCGATGTATTGTTTTTTCACAGACATCTTAATGGCCTACAGATTTTGGGAATTATCTTAACCCTGGGGTCTAGCTATTTAGTAATTCGCTTAACAGCTAAAAATGCCGAAGCCGTAGTACATACTTAATTATTCCGCTGAGTCAGTTAGCACTTAAAGTACAAAACAATAAATTCTTTTTCATAATATTTTCTCTTTCGTTAATTGAAAAACTTAGCGCGCTAAAAAGCCCCCATCGACAGGCAAATCGATTCCGGTAATAAACGAAGCTTCATCCGACAATAAAAATAATACTGCGTATGCAACTTCAAGTGGTGTTGCTTTGCGTGCGATGGGTTGATTTTCTTTAATCCATTTTTCTACTTCATCGGAAGTAGCTGAGTTGTCTAACATACCTGTATCTACACAGGCAGGGCACACTGCATTAATTCGGATATTATCTTTAGCATAATCAACAGCATTAGCTTTAGTCATTATTTCTATGGCCCCTTTCGAGGCATGATAAGCCGCCAGTGCGCCCGTACCACAAATTCCTGCAACTGAACTGGTATTGACAATGGCACCTTGTCCATTACGACGAAAATAAGGAATAGCTTCCTTGATACATAAAAAAGTGCCCTTTAAATTTACATTTAATACTTTCATGAAATCTTCTTCGCTGACTTCATGCGTCATGCTGAGATTACCAAGAATTGCAGCATTATTAAATAATCCATCTAATTTGCCGTAATGTTTGACAACCTTAGCAAAAGCCGCTTGGATTGCTTTTTGATCTGCTATATCACAGGCAAGATAAATGGCCTCAGCATGATTCGCTTGTATTTCTTTAATAATATTGGAGGCATCTGCCACATCTAAAATAGCGACTTTAGCCCCTTCTTTAGCAAATAATTTAGCTGCTGCTGCGCCAATCCCATTTGCTCCACCTGTTACAATCACTACTTTATTATCCAATCGTTTCATTTTCTCTCCTTGTTAAAAATATGAGACATACCACTAATTATATCACTCGTTCTGCGGTGACTGCGTGTATTTTAGGATGATGTAATTGTACAATAGCATGTGCAAAGCGTATTTCACCAAAAAACTATTTACAAGCAAGTATAACAATGTTATACTTTGTGTAAAGTGTTTACGAGGATTAATCATGTCTACTTTAGCTATACGTCAATCAGGTGGGGCAAATATTGTCAGTATTCCTAAAGCGGTATTAAAATCGTTAAAACTTCATATAGGCTCTTCATTAAATTTATCAATAGAAGATAATAAAATTATTCTAACGCCTATCAGTGATGAATTAACTTTAGAAGAAGTATTAGTAGGTAGCCCTAAAAAAAATCTTAAACCTACTAAAGAAGATTTAACATGGATGAATTCCAATCCTGTCGGTAAGGAATTATAATGAGCTATATTCCTGATCGTGGGGACATTATTTGGTTAGATTTTGATCCAAGCAGCGGCAAAGAAATTATGAAATGTCGACCGGCCTTTGTGATTTCTAGAAAATTATTTAATGAGCATACTGGCATGACTATAGTAGCGCCTATTACCAGCACTATTCGCGATATTAAGTTAGAAGTTGTTTTACCTAAAGAACTTATTACAAAAGGTGCTATTTTAATCCATCAATTAAAATCCTTAGACTACAAAAAGCGCAAAGCTAAATTAATTGAAAAAAGCCCTAAAAAAACCATTGAAGAAGTGGGTCATTTAGTGCGGCTTATCACTGAATAAATGAAGACTCTTTTTTAAACACCCCTTATCAATTCACACATTGCACTGAGTAATTCTTTTTCAGCGCCCAAAGCAGATAAAAGTTGCGCTTCATTTTTTAAGCGATTTAAAGGATGATTTTTTTGCGCGGCGGCACCACGAAATAATTGTTCTGCCAGTAGTAAACAATCTTTAGTTAGCACAATGCCTATTGCGCGACTGGGCGCGGTTAAATCTTCTGGTATCAATTGTAAAACTTGTTGCTCATAAGCATCAAATCGTTGCGATAAAACTGCATAAGCTTGTTGTACACAAGTTTCTTTAAAGAGTGGCGCGCTAGCAATTAATTTTAACACCGCTAACGCAATGCCTGCGGTCATAGCGGCAAAATGGTGTCCATGTATACTCACCTTTTGAAAAAACCCAATAGGCTTTTCATAAAATACCTGATCGATTGGAATAAGATGATTTTCTAAATCGACAGTGACTGTTGCGGTGGATTTAGCAGCAATTAAATCCAAGGGCTTATGCACTTTCATACTCGCTTGATGCTTAAATGAAGTGATCGCCATATATTCTTTATCATCTGCTATAAATCCTACTGCTACATGATCTGCAAAGCCAAAGCCCGTCACATACCGCATTTGCCCGCTTACTTTAAAATGCTCATATTCTCTTTCCGCAGTGACTGCATGTATTGTAGGATGATGTAATTGCGCGACAGCATGAGCAAAACGTATTTCACCACGACAGGCTTTAGGTAACCATTCTGCTTTAAATTCTTCAGTCGCAAAAGCGGTGATCATTTTTAACACACCTTGATATTGTGCTTGTAATAAACTTAAAGCTAATGATCCAGAGGTTAAGTTACGAAAAAAAAAGTAACGTTCAGGATAATTTAATTCTAAACCACCAAAGGTTTGAAGTACGGCAACGCCAAATAATCTTTTTTCTACCATGGCCTCGTATGCCTGTTTTAAAGCACCGCTTTCTTGATCTAATTGCCAAAGCCATTCTGTTTTTTAGCAAAATAGTTATTAATATTTAATTCAATAGTTAGATTTAGTTAATAGGATTTTTCTTAGCCGTAATAAGCAAACGATTTTGAATTAATTTTATTCCTTTGTCAGTAGTGCATTTGGCGATGGCTTTATTTAAATATTCTTCATCTTTTGTTAAAGCAAAATTTTTAATAGTAGGGGTATGTTGACAAAGTTCTATTAAACCTTGTTTGGTATAATAAGTTGCCCAAAAGCCATTTTCAATTTTTATGTCACTAAATTTTTTTTGATAATTTTCTTGCTGAAATTTAATAAAATCTTCGGGGGTAAATTGCAGAAATTGACCGCGCCAATTATTTTGCTCGTCTTTGCCAAATTCTTTCTTAAACTCAATTTTGTCAGCGGCGCCAATAGTTTCGTTAATAAAAATGCCGCCTGGTTTTAATACACGAAAAACTTCATCAATATCACAGGGTGCAAGCATGCAGGTGACAAGTTCGAAAGTGTTATCTTGAAATGGTAAATTATTGGCATAACCCTCAATAATTTCTATATTAGTTGTTTTATTATTGGTAATTGTTTCTTGGGCTAATTCACGCATTTCGTGGCTAGGCTCTAACGCAATAATTTTATTAAAATGTTTTGACAAAGGTAATAATTTACTTGCGCTACCAGAGCCAATATCTAGCATGGTATGGTGTAAATTTGCAAAACGTAAAATTTCTGCTGTTAAATTCCAAGGGCGTGGTTCATCAATCCCTCGAATGAGATCGGATTGATAGCCTTTTTTATATAAGTTAGTATGAGGAAAGTTCATTAATAACACCGTTCATAAATGATAATTAAATTGAGTCCAATGACATTACAGTGACATTAAAAAGTTATTTTAAATCAATCTGTTATATTTATAAAAGCAACAATATCAAGTTATCAATGACATTAAACTAAGCCCAAAATGGAACATAACTAATATGTTTTTTAGCTTTCATCTTAACATCTTTTGGTTTAATTAAACCCGTTGTTATCGTAGCATTGATAAGCTTAGAAGCCATAGTATAATTACTATCATCAATAGCCAATCGAGCTCGTAAGCTAGCGTTTGTCATTTCTTTATTTAAAACAAATCGTAGGCAGGCATGTTGGTAACATGCTTGGATCCTTTCGGCTGTTCCCATCTTGCTATAGGGTTGTTTGGCATAGAGGGTCACAACCGTATTATCGTCTATTGCTTTAAAACGAGGTGCGGGTAATTGAAACATTTCAACTGCAGTGATGACTTTATCAATTCCACTCCCCCGCTCTTCACATATTCCCAGACGCCGCATTAAACTAGCAATGGCATCATTTCTAGCGCGACAGGGTTTATCTATAAAACGTAGTGTATCAATCAAAGGTGCACCCGGATTAGTAAACTCTATTCGATCGCTAAATACCTCAACGCGAGCAGCGGCACCTCTAATGGTGAAATCTTGATGTATAAGTGTATTGGCAACTAATTCTCTAATAGCAACATCAGGATACATGCGATGTTCTTGACGAAGGGCCAAAGTGAGCTCTTCATTGCTAAGTAAACGATCATGTAGATGAGTCATGATATCTTCAAAGCCATTTGCATAACCCACTTGCCATTCTTTTTCGAAAAGGGTTGAAAGCTTACTAGGACCATTATAAAAAATAACGCGCAAGCCTTTATAAGCTATCGTAGGAAATTGCTTAAAATCCTTAGCAAACAAAATCGCGCCCAGGTTAGTAATTGAATACGTATTGAGAGAATGTATAATCAGTTTTTCATCTATTAGTCTTGATAAAATAGCTTTTTCATTATCAGGATAAGGTAGCTTTAATAAGCTAAAATAGCTTTCTGTGTTTAATAAAGATAATATTTCACGTATACTTAAATCTTTTAGTGCCAATTCAGTTTCAAAATGATACGATTCAAATTTACGCCAGAGCTTTCGTGCTTTCTCAGGAAAATCATCTAATAATTTAGTATAACTACCAGTTCTAATATAATGCCTCCCTTTGAAACTAACAGGAGAAATGGTAGCTGCTGGAATTTCAAATATTACTAATTTTTTTTCATTATAAATAAATTCAAATATTTGGAAATCAATCTTTGGGTTAAGGTGATTTAATAACCAGCTTATAAGTTCTTGATTATTTACTTTCCGATTTTTAGGATCAAATTCAGTGCCCACAACTTGAAGTGTCGAATCTTCTACTCCCCAAACAACATATGCTTTTTCTTTATTGTGTAAAGCTGCGGCATTTGATAAAGCAGATAAATATTCACCGACCTTTTCAGGTTCGAAAAAATTGACTTTATACTCTATCCATTCAGTCTCACCCCCTAATGCCAAAAGTTCATCAATTAAATGGATTAAGTAGTTATTGAGATTTAATTTCATTATTTTTTCAAAGCAAAAGGGTTGAAATTAGTTTTGCTGTCATAGATATCAATATTCTCAGAGCGTTTTAAAAAGTTTGCGGTTACATTGGCAGGCCAAACCGCTAAAATTGCATATAGAATTCTATAAGAATACATAGAAATAATTAATTTGGGAAGTTGAGAAAGCGGGACTATGGGTGAAAATGCGAATATAGCAACTATTGTAACGTGAGCAAAGTCGCCTAAGAAAGTTGCGCCCAATGAACGTAACCAGAAATATTTTCCTTTCAATAAAACTTTCCACTTTGCTATTGCATAGCTATTTAAGAATGCGCCAAACACCATGCCTATGGTCGCCATGGTGGTAAATAGCCAGGTGTTTTTAAACACGGTATTAAAAGCATCTTGGGCGTGCCAATAAATGGGTGAGGGCAAATGTAAAGCAAGCATGATCACAAACATAAAAACGTAGCCACAAATAACGGAGAACCAAATTAATTGTCGCATGATAGCGTAACCATATACTTCGGTTATGACATCGCCTAGGGCATAGGTTATGGGGAATAAAACTGAGCAAGCGGGTAAAGTGAACCAGCCTATGGTTACTATTTTGTAAGCAACCGCTGTTCCCGCTAATAACATTGTCATAAATAACATGGCTATTAGTAATAAATAGCGTGCGGAATAAAATGTGTACAATGTGCCGTGATTCATTGTATGTTCTGGGTTCATTTTTTATTCTTCAAGTGTAGAATAATACGCATTAATATAATGGTTAAAGTTAAAATCCATATCAGCAAGATACACCAACTTTCGAGACCAACCAAAAAGGTTTCCAGGTTGTTTGCGTGAAATAAATTTGGAATTGCTTTAATAACCCAAAGCCCTTCCCACCAAGGCCAATAAAAAATAGCAGACCAGGCTAATTGGAAAAATACGACAAAGCTTAATATCCAAACATATGAAAGACTACTAAATAAAATTATACATATTAAAGGAAAAATTGAAATTGGGAATCCACTGGTAAATATTAATTTTACTAGTGAGATACCCATAGTATTTGATGTGTAGTAGAAACTATAAAATACTATGGCTAAACAAATTAGCGCAAAGAAAGTAATGCTACGTAATAAATATTTTTCTATAAACACAAATTTTCTCTGTTAAATAGCTACTACAAGTAATGCGAGCGCCAGGTCTTCAATAGCAGACAAAATAAGAGAACCAATTAAAATAGCTTCGCCTACACCAAGTTCATATAAAGATTCTTTTGCATTTTCACTAGCTGAAAGTTCAGATTTATCTTGTTTAATCAAATCTAAACTAAATGCTAAATTACCTTCAATATTCCAATTTCCAAACTCTTTGCTCAGAGGTTGTGGAGCTGATTCAAAATGAAATCCATTAAAAATAGGCTCTACCGAAGTCGACACAAAATCCCCCGTCACTTTACTTCCCAGTGTAACTTGTTTGTCACCCTGCTTGGTAATTGTAAGGTTACTGAAGAAACCTTGCAAGGTACTTTTTGCTTCTAACTTATAACCCTCTAAAGAAAATTCACCCGCAGAATAAGTGCCTTGTTTTTGTAGTGTAACACTATTTGATAAAGACGCTTTATAATAAAAAGGACCATGTGTGCCATCCATTTCCCCCAGGCTACCTAAATCAAAACTTAAGGTAGGGTAGGGTTGCTGACTTGCTGCCGTCGCAGGTGAATTGGCAGTAGATTGGCTATTGTTTGTGCTGCTAGCATTGGCATTGTTTGCATTGCCATTATTCGTTGGCGTGGTGGACGCGCTGCTTGCTGCGGCTGAACTCGCACCCGCTGAAGCTGCCGCAGGTGCAGGCGTTGGCGGCGTAGGAGGCGCGACTTGTGGTGTGACAGGGTTCACGCTGGGCGCGGCTGGCATGGAGCTTGCGGAATCTTTAAAACTCACTTTACCTTGCATGACAATATTATTGCTGGCAGTCATGGCAATGGCACTCGCACCATAAAAACTTACATTGCCTTGCGCATCGAGCGTGATGCCACCGCCTGCTTGAGAAATTTGTAGCGAGCCATTGCCCTGGCCTTGAATACACAGGGTATCATTAGCACTCACGACGACATTACCCGCATTACTCACTAGGCTTACACCATTTTGCGCATTGTAATTAATATCTTGTTTGGCGTTAATGGTTAAATGCGTTTGTGTCGTCATTTCAACATTTTGTTTGGCATTCAATACTATATTATTTTGCGCGATGTGAAAAAGATTCGCTTGGCTGATTTCAGTGCTGCTGCCATTGACATTACGATTCATATTAGCATTCACCGTTTCGAGATAATCGTTAGTTACTTGTGTGCTGCGATTCGCCCCGCTTTGTACCGTCAAAACCTGTTCAGCTTGCAATAAAACACTGCCTTGGTTGCTGGCAAAAGTTAACTGTGGACTCTCGCCATTTTGCATCTGCAATTGGTTTTGGGCGTTAGGGGTTTGTGCCTCAAAAGCTGGAGTAGCTGTTTGGTCATCAAAACTCAGTTGATTATTACCGACGGTTTTTATAATATGTTGCTGACTATTAGCGCTCGTCACCACCGATTTGGTTTCACTGTGTGGCAAACTGCCCATAATATAAGGCCTATCAAAATCAGTGTTTAAAAAACCTAACACCACATCCACTTCATCGGTGAGTGGCGTGTGTAAGCCATGCACTTGATCGACATCAGGGTGTTGCAAGCCGCCGCCATAAGGCTGCAAACGCCGTAAATTATGGGTTGAATTGTCCACTGCATAAGGCGTGACTGGCATTTTACCTTCAGGATCGAGAGGTGTGCTTGCCGCAATACTTGCTAATAAAGTTGTGGGGTTGGTGACTGTGGCAGGGATCGCGGGTCGATAAGCGATGATAGCCGGAGTAAGTGTTAAAGTATTCCGATACGATTGCCGTTGAAGCGTGCCAGTATTTTTACCCGTGACATCCAACTCATGTTGAATTGCCGTGACGAGATAATCATTATTTAAGCTTGGATGGGAAATACTAATTAATTCACCGGCTTGAATCGCCAGGCTATCGGTCACTGCGGTAATCAATGCACTTTGGCTTTGCTCAATTTGCTGGCGAATTTTTGCATGCCACATGGGGCTATTGGGTGCGAGGCTATGCGTGCCAAAATGATGCCGCACGGCTTTATCATCATCTTCTCCGTGTTGGGCGCTCGGGATGATTCGAGGGGAAACTTCAGCATGACTATCGTGTGCCATCACGCTGCTTGTGCGCACTGTATCAAGCCGTTCTATGCTAAACACCGTGTTAGTATCGTTCTCGCCGACGACACTTAAACCTCGATGCGGGTTAAAACTAAGTTCAGTATTATTTTGCAAAAAGCCTTGTTGGTTATCGATTAAATACAGAGTTTCGTTGCCACTCTCATCCCATTCACTCACAAGGCTAATGCCTTCGCTGGCTAATAAGCGTTGTAAAAAGTCTAGGGCGCTTTCATGTTCTATTTCTAAAGACATGGGCCGTACGGGATATTCTTGCGATAAGTGTAAAACGAGATCGCTCGCAGCATAACCTTGCTGAGTTAATAGAGTGCGTGCAACATCTACCACAGATTGATTAGGTAATAAGTGAGGGGCTTGCAGATGACGTAATAAACCCCAGTGAGCCGTTAACCCTAATTCAATGACGGCTTCTTGTTGCGCGGTGGCTTGCAGATAACGTACTTCGCCTACATATAATTGCAGCACGCGTGAGATGCCATTATTATTGACCCATTGTAAAGTGACTTGTTGATTAAGCACATTTTCTATGCCAGCATTTTCAGTGGATAATAAGCGCACAATAAATTCACAGGGTGCGTGAATTGTTTCCAAGCCTGTCAAATTTAAACCGGTATAATCGACACCATTCATCGTGACGGTAATACCCGAAGCATTGTTTGAGAGCGCGGAATCGATGGCAGAGTTAAGCGAAAACATGGTGTTTCCTAAGATAGTTTATTTAATTAGCTTAACTCAAAAATAAATTAAAATCAAGATTATTTGCATTTTGCAGCAAATTATGGGATACTTTAATGATGAAAAAGCGCGGAGTGCTCAAAAATGCAAGATAAAATACCATTGATTGATGCCGGGCGTAAATTTGATTGGGGGTTAACGTCAATAGATTACGCAACTTATCGCCCCGGCCCGCCGGATAGCTTTTATCAAAAATTAGCCGCACTCGATATTGGCTTGCAGAATCAAGCTATTTTAGATTTAGGCACGGGCACCGGCTTATTAGCCCTGCAATTTGCTAAACAAGGTGCAAAGGTTGCAGGCATCGATATTTCAGCTGAACAAATTGCCCAAGCTAAACAAGCTGCCACACAAGCTAATTTAAACATTGATTTTCGTGTCTCGCCGGCTGAAACCACACCTTTTAAAAATAATAGTTTCAATGTCATTACTGCCAATCAATGTTGGCTTTATTTCGACACGGAAAAAGCTATTGCTGAAGTTAAGCGTTTATTAATTAAAGATGGTTTACTAATGATATCGTTATTTAGTTGGTTGCCGCGTGTCGATCCAATAGCTTATGCTTCTGAACAACTTATTTTAAAACATAACTCAGTGTGGAATGGTAATGATTATGATGGTTATATTGAACCGTTGCCTGAATGGGCGAGGGGAGATTTTAACTTAAAAGGATTTTTTTATTTTGATGTGCCCGTGGCATTCACGCAGGAATCGTGGCGCGGCCGCATTCGCGCATGTCGAGGTGTTGCTGCGAGTTTAAACGCCGCTGAAACCAAGACCTTTGATAAAGAACACGCTGAATTGCTGCAAAAAATTGCACCTGAACAATTTACGATTTTACATCGTGTGGCCGCGCGGGTAATGGTGGTGAGGTAATTAGGCATATTAAAAGACCAAGTATGATAATTTTTGGTTGCTAACTTTTTGCAACGCCCGTTGCAAAAAGTTTTAAGGTGATTTATGGTAACAAATATACAAACTTCTAATGAATATTTAATTGCTTTAAAAACAGCCAAGCAACTAATCAATCAATCTCAAGAAACTTTTTTACGCTCTGCTAATCGTATTAGTATGGAAGTTAGGCTTGAGTTGGGCAAAATAATTGATGAAAATTCTATCAAACATGCGTGGGGCAGATCTGTTTTAGAAACCTTTTCTAAAGATTTATCGATTCTATTCCCCAATAATACTGGTTTTTCAGCAAGAAATCTTGCCTATATGCGGCAATTTTATAATGAATACAGCCAATGTCATGAATTACTTATCTTTGCTAAAGAAGTTAATTGGAGAACAAATATAGTCATTATGACTAAAGTTAAAAATCCAAGCGCAAGATTGTTTTATTTAAAGATGGCTGTAGAGTCGATGTGTAGTCGAGAAGTAATAGCTACGCAAATTTCTGCAATGGCATATGAGAGCAGTTTTCTAGAAGATAAAAAGCATAATTTTGTTAGAACTTTATCACAGGTTCAAGCAGAAAAAGCTGAAAACATGCTAAAAAGTAGTTATTTTTTTGAGGTGACAGAAGGGTTAGCTTTAACCAGGCCCCTGCAAGAAAAGCAAATTGAAGACAATATGGTATCTCGAATTAAAGATGTTATTATGATGTTCGGCACGGGTTTTAGTTTTATGGGCAATCAATATTCAATAACTGTAGGTCAAAATATTTATAGGATAGATTTGCTTTTTTTTAATCGTATTACTCAGTCATTAGTAGCGGTTGAGTTAAAAATGTCACATTTTCAAGTGGAATATGCTGCAAAGATGAATTTATATCTTAAACTATTAGATGAAAAAGTTAAACTTCCTTATGAAAATAACTCTATTGGACTTATTTTATGTGCAGATCGAAATGATATAGAAGTTGATTATATCTTGCCCGATCTTAATCGCCCAATAGGTGTAGCAGAGCTGAAGTTATCAAAAATTTTGCCTGATGAACTAACTGGTAAGTTGCCAGATCCTGAAATATTAAAAGCTAAGCTTTTACAAATAGAGAGCATCAGAAATAATTAATTTTTTTAAATGTTTTCAGCTTTTTCTGCTTGAACCTGTGA
>Ga0207024_10081_pt1 | contig 28680 bp, 24 predicted proteins | sample Alteio_BWMinCont_44_FD_153470 | JGI IMG/M metagenome (GOLD analysis project Ga0207024, IMG submission 153470) | Enriched cells from forest soil in Barre Woods Harvard Forest LTER site, Petersham, Massachusetts, United States -... | ecosystem: Environmental > Terrestrial > Soil > Temperate forest >...
ACCAACGCCTGGCGCATAGCGGCACAAGTCAAGGAAATCAAGTACGAGGCGTTCGAGCCTTCAATCGAGGATGGCGACCGGCGGCAGGCCTACATTCAGGTGTGGAGCGCTATGTACGAAGAGCAGGCGCGCCGCGTCGACGCCGAAAATGCGAAGAAAGCAGAAGAGCATCACTCAGTCCGATTTTCCCTTGAAGACACTGAGAACGTTTGAGAAGTCATCGGTCCAAGCCTGAACTTTGTGCTGAGGATCTAAAGGAAGAAATTCTACGTCCTTGTTGAGGCCTTCGAAGTCCGCTTTGTCACGAGCGATTACCACCCACACAGACGGAGATTCGAAGTGGCTACTTTCATCGTCCGCTTTGCCACTGTCCTCGTCGATGATCGCAGCTAGCTGCAGGTCCTTCGCTATCGCGTAGAGAACGGGATCCAGGTTTAAATATTGGTTGCTAATGTGTACCGCGATGACTCCGTGAGGATCGAGTTTCCTTAGGTAAAGCTGAAATGCCTCCTCTGTCAACAAATGAACGGGAATAGCATCCGAACTAAAGGCGTCCAGCACGATCAATCCGAAGCGAGAATCTGGTTGATCGACGAGGCTCAAGCGCGCGTCGCCTAACACGATGTCGACCTTTGCTTTTGAATCGCGCAGATAGGTGAAATACTTGGCGTTAGTGGCGATGTCTTTGACAACGGGATCGATCTCGAAGAAGGTCATCGTCTGGCCCGGGACTCCGTATGCGGAGACGGTGCCGACACCGAGCCCGACGAACGCGACGTGTGACTTCGTCTTGGGCCCGCTGAACTCCTTGAAAACGTGTCCGATTGGTCCGGTTCGAGAATAGTACGTGAGCGGCTCGGTTGGCCGTGTCAGGTCCTGGACGCCATGTTTGGTGTTTCCGTGTACAAGTGTGTGGATAGTGCCGTTGTTCTGGCTCACGACGCGATGTACGCCAAAGAAGCTTCGCGCCGTGTAAATAATCAACCCAACTGACGAGGTGTGCATTGCAAAGGCTGCCGCAAACAGGGCCCCCAAGGAGAGCCCAAACCGTTTTGGCCGATCGACTGCCCCGAAGCATAGGGCTGTGGGCAAACCAATAGAAGCAAGTGTGCGAGGGGCACTTGGATTCATAGCCGGGATGATGAATCCAGTCTTCACCATTATCGTGATCCCGATCGTCAGCAGCCCGACGATGACCGGGTAAATCCCATCCCACCGGCGAAACTGCTGTTCGTCGGGCCATCTTGGGGTCATGAGGAAGCAGGCAAGCACCAATGCAAGTGGGTATTCCAGCAGCGTACTGAAGATAACGGGTGCAATGGCGGCGTTGAACAGCCCGCCAAGTACGCCGCCTACCGAGATCCAAAGATAGAACTCAGTGAGGTGCTTCGGGTCTGGGCGCGATTCACTCAAGCGCGTGTGGCACATCCATGCGGCAACGAAGAAGACACCCAGGTGGAACGCCGCCAGGGGAATAATCGGTACCGAAGACTCCAGGATCAGCGGAACCGCGAGCGGAGTCACGATCAACCCAAAGGCCCGAGCCAGCCACATCGACTTCATGAACGGCTTGCGGGCGAAGGCGAGGATGAATGTTAGAAGGTACAGGGCGAGCGGCACCACCCACAGGAGTGGGATTGGCGCGATGTTGGTGGTGAGATACGCTGTGACGCCCAAGAGAAGGCTGGTGGGTACAGCGCCCAACAACACCCACATGGCGCGCTGCTTGGGCTCTATGGGGGCAATGGCCGTGTGCTCCTCTTCGATGACCTCGGCCGGTTTGCCGCGCTGTTGCAGTACCACTGCCGCAAGCAGCATCAGGGCAACCAAAAGGCCATAGCCGTAAGCCCAAAGCCGAGTTTGCTCCGAGAGTTTGAATCGCGGCTCGACAAGGACCGGGTATGCGATCAGCGCGAGCATACTGCCAAGGTTGCTCGCGCTGTATAGGAAATACGGGTCTTTGGCGTAAGGGTCGTCAGTTGAGGCGAACCAGCGTTGAAGCAAAGGAGCGCCTGCGCTGACGATGAAGAAAACGGCGCCTACCAAGGACAGTAGGGCCCACAGGACCGCAAACAGAGGCGTGCGCGCGCCAGTAGCTCCCCCGACCGCATGGGTCGCGAAGGGCACCGTCAGCAGCGCGAGGCACATCAGTGGGATGTGGATAAGAGACTGCCGTTTCGCCCCGAGCTTTGCCGTCGAGAAATGCGCGTATGCATATCCGCCAAGCAACGCTGCCTGGAAGAACACCATAGTGGTCGTCCAAACCGCCGGAGAGCCGCCGAACGCGGGAAGGATGATTTTGCCCACCATCGGCTGTATCAGGAACAGCAGCGCCGAGCTAAGGAACAGGGTGAGCGTGAAGAGAATGCGCACGGGATGGGTTCAACCTTAGCATCTGAGACACGCTCAGTGTGTGATTGTCCAAAAGATTCAAGACGGTTGGAATCAAAGGAAAGGCGCGGATTTTCGCCCAAAGGTTAACCAGGGGTTGACAAAGGGCCCTCCAACAAGGCTACAATATCCCTCGTTGCCCAGTGCAGCGAAGACCTTTGAAAGCGAAATAGAGTAAACGTTCAGATAAGTAGTTCTGACGGAAATCCAAATCGAAAGATAAAAGATCCCGTTAAATTACCCGATGCCAAAGGCATTGGGCGGTGGCTGGAAGCCTGCGAGCTAGTCTCGGTGGCAGAAGGACTCCACGAAAGTGGTTCAAACACCAAATTAGTAAGTCAACCAATCCACGTAAGTGGAACTGGTATAAACTTTCTTCGGAGAGTTTGATCATGGCTCAGGACGAACGCTGGCGGCGTGCCTAAAACATGCAAGTCGAACGGGGGAGCAATCCCCAGTGGCGAACGGCGGAGTAATACATGAGGAACGTGCCCTGAAGACTGGGATAGTCATTGGAAACGATGGGTAATACCAGATGTGGCGGAGGCTTGGCATCAAGCTTCCACTAAAAGGTTTTTCGCTTCAGGAGTGCCTCATGGCCTATCAGGTAGTTGGTGAGGTAATGGCTCACCAAGCCGACGACGGGTAGCGGGTCTCAGAGGATGATCCGCTCGAGTGGGACTGAGACACGGCCCACACACCTACGGGTGGCAGCAGTTGGGAATCTTGCACAATGGGGGAAACCCTGATGCAGCGACGCCGCGTGGAGGATGAAGGGTCTAGGCCTGTAAACTCCTTTTATGGGGAAAGACTTAGGACGGTACCCCATGAATAAGGACCGGCTAACTACGTGCCAGCAGCCGCGGTAAGACGTAGGGTCCAAGCGTTGTCCGGATTTACTGGGCGTAAAGAGCGCGTAGGCGGCTCGTTAAGTGTGAAGTGAAATCTCTAGGGCTCAACCCAGAAACTGCTTTACATACTGGCGAGCTAGAGGGATGCAGAGGTTTGTGGAATTCCTGGTGTAGCGGTGAAATGCGTTGATATCAGGAGGAACACCCATGGCGAAGGCAGCAAACTGGGCATCATCTGACGCTGAGGCGCGAAAGCGTGGGTAGCAAACAGGATTAGATACCCTGGTAGTCCACGCCCTAAACGATGGATACTAGGCGTAAGAGGTATCGACCCCTCTTGTGCCGCAGCTAACGCATTAAGTATCCCGCCTGGGGAGTACGGCCGCAAGGTTGAAACTCAAATGAATTGACGGGGACCCGCACAAGCGGTGGAGCATGTGGATTAATTCGATACTAACCGAAGAACCTTACCCAGACTTGACATCGATCGCAAAGTCCAGAAATGGGCTCCTCCCCCACAAGGGGACGTGAAGACACTTGTTGCATGGCTGTCGTCAGCTCGTGCCGTGAGGTGTACGGTTAAGTCCGCCAACGAGCGCAACCCTCGTCCTGTGTTACCAGCATGAAAGATGGGCACTCACAGGAGACCGCCGGTGTAAGCCGGAGGAAGGTGGGGATGACGTCAAGTCAGCATGGCAGTTACGTCTGGGGCTTCACACATGCTACAATGGGCGAAACAAAGGGCAGCAATACCGCGAGGTGGAGCAAATCCCAAAAATACGCCCCCAGTTCAGATTGCAGTCTGCAACTCGACTGCATGAAGGCGGAATCGCTAGTAAACGCAGGTCAGCTATACTGCGTTGAATACGTTCCCGGGTCTTGTACACACCGCCCGTCAAGTCACTTGAATTGTCTTCACCCGAAGTCCGTGGCCTAACCGCAAGGAAGGAGCGGCCGAAGGTGAGGGGAGTAAGAGGGACTAAGTCGTAACAAGGTACCCGTACCGGAAGGTGTGGGTGGATCACCTCCTTAAAGGATATGCACTCGTCCCGACATGTCGGGGCGACAAATCCAGGTCGAAGCTTTTCTGAACAACTCTATTCGCTTTTAAAGCAGATTTGGCCTGATCGAAAGATCGGGCTATTTTTGTTTTTAGACCTCCCGATCTGTTAGAAAGTGGTTTATGCTTGCGTTCTCCAGTTGATTAACCGCCAAGTCGGAAACGACTGGATGAGGAGAGAACGATGGCAAGCAAAACAGAGATCCTGATCGACATTACCGATCCCAAAGCCGTGGAGGCGTCGAAAGACCTCATTAGCCCGTCGCTGTATGCGGAGGTTTTGGACAGAGTCAGGGCCCTTTCAGACGTTATGGTCGAACTGAACCCGCAGCCCGAACCGCCAGGAATTAGTGTCCAACTCAATCCCCAGCCAGAGCCTCCCGGCATCCGATACGTTATTTGGAACGGCATTGTGTCCCCAGATACCGATTGGTTCTACAAAGTCGATGCTTCCGGAGAGTCACTAGGGATCCAAGTAAGCGATAAATTCGCGTTACCTGAGGCGCATGCCCACCGGGTCGAGCAAAAGCACCATGCTCACCTTGCGAAGCATGCTAAGACCGTACGATCGCTGACTTCCTCTAAAGGCGGCCACATTTTTATTGGAATTCGCTTCGACCCAAAGTGAGCAATGTGAAACCCAAGGCAACCGGATTAAGGTGCCCCAGCGGCCGTCCAGAATTCGAGGACAGCAAAGTATTCGGCGTTGTCACCGGCGTCGACCGGCCCGTAGTCAATTACTTGCCACGGCCGGTCGACCAGGCAGATTTGGGCATCGAATTGCCTCCAGATGTAAACCCGGCGCAGGTATTTCGTTTCACCTGTGCCTGCGCAGAATCCAAATGCCGCCATTTCGACGGCTCCGAATGCACGCTGGGCGATCGAATCGTTCGACTCCTACCTTCGGTGACAGATGCGCTACCCAAGTGCTCGATCCGCGGCCAATGCCGCTGGTTCCGAGAGCGCGGCCGCGCGATTTGCCTGAGATGCCCAGGAATCGTGTCGCACGACGATCAACCCGCCGACCTGGTCATCCAGGCCGCTATGCCGCCCACCTAAACTTCGTCGTCCACCTCGAGTTATTGAAGAAGTCTGGGCCAATCGATTCTTCAAGCTTTCTGGGGACCACAATCAGAGAGGGGCCAGGGTGCCGTAGGTCAACGCTTCTGATTGCTGAGACGTATAATCAAAGAATGAGCCTCCGTGAGGAACTTCATGCCGAGATTGATAAGGTCCGTGATGAGGACCTCGACAAAGTGCGGCAGTATTTGCTCGAGTTACATCCGAATCGAAGAATGCTGACAATCGACGAGCGCAGGGCAGTACTCAGAAACATCGGAATTCATGGTCTGCCGACAATTCCTGCAGAGTGCTTAAGGCGAGAAGCTTTATACGAAGACGACTTGTGAGGCTTCTCGTTGACACAAATATTCTCCTTCGAGTAGTGGCAGGCGATGATCCGCAGCATCGGCTCGTTTCTGAGTTTATCGATTCTCATTTATTGACTGATGATTTATTTGTAGCGCCGCAGTGTCTCTATGAGTTGTGGACGGTCATTACTCGACCTTTAAGTGTCAATGGGTTTGGACTGTCCGTAGCAGAGGCCTTTGTTGCGGTCGACAAGCTTGTTGATATGCTCGATCTCCTGGAAGATCCTGCGAGTCTCGTGAAGAGATGGCTGGAGGTCTGTCGACTCTACGACGTCAAGGGGCGCCCAGCCCACGATGCTCGGCTAGTAGCCTTTGCTCTTGAGCATCAAATCCAAGCGATTGTCACATTGAATTCACAGGACTTTGCCACGTATCGGGACATCCAAGTCATTTGTCCATAATTCTGGCTAAAACTACGGGAGCTGCGGCATAGCAAGGCCGAAGTCCGTCACTCGACCGTTCGCGTCAAACGAGATGATGTACTCGCCATTGAAGGCGCCGCCCAGCCAGTGCCAACTGGTGCGGCGCCACACTTCGGATGCCGGGGCCGAAGGCTCTGGATCGCCAACAAGAAGGGCCACCAAGGATCTTGGCATTCCTTTGACGATTTCTCGATTGACAAAGGCTTCGCCTACCTTGGCCGACTCCTTGTTAAGAATCGTCGTTGGGGAAGTTGTGCGAAATGCACGATCTAACTGCCACCAGTCGGCGAGGTAGAGGTGTCCTTTAATCGGCGCAAAGACAGGATGGCGATCATCTTTGTTGGTGAGGTTTACACTTGCTCCCATTACAAGGGCCGACCACGCTCCCTTCGGCAGCAGGACTGTCACGTCTAGACATCCGGCACAAAGCATCGAAGTACTCCGCCATCCGTTGAAGACGTTCCAAGCCGGACAGTCGCAACCTTCGCCCACGGGGCCATTTAGGCGCTTGCAATCCAAGATAGTGACCGGGTCCTCCGGATTCCAGCCAAGCGTATTGTCTCCGTCCCAAACCGCGGAGCCGAGAAGCCATGCTTTCTTGCCGACCCACTTCCTGCGCACCACTTCATCTTCAGCCTCAGTTTCCTTTGCCGGCAGGTAGTAACGGAGTGACGTCTTGAACCTGGGTGGAGATGTCGGGAATGAAACGCCTGGGTCCTCAACTATCATTGTTCGCCAGCCAGCCAACGATGACCGGTCCACATCGACACGCGTTGCAAGGATGTGCTGCCTTGAAGTTGTCAGCGCGGTAAGTTGCACGGGCTCATTGCCTGCTGGCCCTTTGACGAGTACTCTCGCCTTAGAAGTGTCCAGAAACCGCAACTTTGTGCCTTCCCAAACGCTTGCCTCAAGCACAATCCCTTCCGGCTCTGAGGAAAGTGACACGGTTGCATAGCGCTTGATCTGACCGAGAAGCAATACAACAGCGGCAGCAAGCATCGCTACTTTGACGTCTGCGCAAACGACGGGTGTTGCTCCCGTCTCAGGCGCCGCGATAGGAGTTGGCAAAACTGACGATTCGTTGAATCAAGGCGTTATACGCCGAGTGGGCGTCCGTGGTCAGCCGCGATTCGATAGCGCTATAGAGGGCATGCTCATAAGGCCGAATCACGCCTTCAATCTCTCGAACTGCGATCCCGAGCCCTCTTAGGCGAGGTCCAGCAACCATTAGCAGCAAGGCTTCCTCAGATTTGACGCCGTGCGCCAAGTCGGAAAGACCTTTGGCAACCAAGTCGCCGCCAGGATAGATGGCTAACGAGTCATCAGCGGTGCTCATGTTCTTGAACGAATGCTTCTACGCGGGCTACCAAACTTTGACGATTAATAGCAGGATAGCGGATCAGTTCGTCTTCGACTTGATGAAGCAACTCCAGCAGGATTTTTGGCACGACCTTGTCCAGTTCCACGTATGCTCGCACATCGGTTAGGTCCTGATCGTGTCCACGAAGCAACTTCGCAAGCGCTTGTCCGTAGAAGTCGTAATTGTAAAAGTCAACCATGCCTCTTCTGGCTATGAATTCGCCTCGTGTGCGCCAACCAGGCAACGCGGGCAGAAAGTCATCCGGTGATGCAAGTTCAACGCTCACGTTCAACCGATCCTTTAAAACCGCAATAGCCTCAAACACGCCTGGTGGCTCGGGATCGAGTTTGATGTCGATGTCGATCGTTTGCGATCTGATGTCCAGTAACAATGCCGTCGCTCCGCCAACGAGATAGATCCGGCCCGGGCCAGTTGCGGCCTTGCCGATCTCATCCATAAACCGGATTAGCTTTGTCTTGTCGAGGGGATCGCGCACATCGCATTTTGGCACCGCCCACGGGTCTCAGCATCCTGCAACAAATCGATGCTTAATATGTTTATATGTGTTTGATGCTAAAGTGCCAGGTATGCGAACCACGATCGATCTCCCCGAGGATCTCCTTAGATTCGGGTGCCGCGCCTGATATTTTCAGTGTTAGAATGCGAAGCATGAGAACAGCGATGGAGTTTCCTGACGACATGCCGCCCTTCCACGTCATGCGGATTGTGAAGGCGGAAGCTGCCAAACGGGAGCAAAGGATTAAAGAGACGATCAATCGAGTCCTTGGGGACGCCATGAACGGTGGCAAGCCGGACGGATCGAATAAGAAAACTGACTAACCTGGACTGCCAATGAGAAGAGCTCAGCGCTCCTTGCTGGCGCTTACGATCGTTTGTCTGGTCCGCGCATCCGGAGCAAGCGGGCAGCAGGCAGATTTTCAGTCCGACCCAAGACTGCAAACGTCGATATCGATGCGCTTGAAGATCGTGTCGCTGGCAGACTTCGTCGGCAATCTGCGGAAGCTAACCAGGGTCCCGTGCTCCGTTGCGCCGGCGATCGCCGATCGAAAGATCACGGCGATCTTCCACGACCGGGCGGCAGGCGAAGTCTTGCGCGCAGTTCAGGATGCCCTGTTTCTTGACTGGGTCAAAGCAGGAGACGGCTATCGACTGATTCTCCCGAAGGTTGTTGAACAGGAAGAGCAAACGATGTTGAAGGCGGAGGACGAAGCTCGTCGCGGACGGCTTTTGCACGAACTGACGAGAGAAGCGCAAGCCGAGGACCTCCCGGAAAAGGAACTCAGGCGGCGACAGCGCGAGATATATGCTCGCATCGACTTGTTGAGGCAAGGATCGTCCCCTACTGCGCAGCAAGAGATTGCAGACCTCCAAGATCAAATCAGATTCATGTATGAGCCATACACCTCCGGTGTGGCGAAGGCCCTTGCCGACGACTTGCCCGGCGTCATAGACAAGTTGTTGTCCGGCAGGTTCATCTTCACGTCGACATTCTCCCTTCCGTCGGTTCCCAAGCTGGCGCCTTCATTCATTGATCACCGTCGGGCTCAAGAGGCGGATGCCGAAAACGCCTTAGCGATGTGGCGGTTTAACACTGAAACACAGATGATCGAGCACAAAGGGTTCGAAACCAAGGAGGGAATGGGATCGAGACTGTGGACGGTTATAACCCTTTCGACTCAAACGAGAATAGATGAGGCACGTCGTCCAAGCTTCTTGCGCGGCTCAAGGCTTGGAGCGAAGTTGCTGACCCTTCCATCTTAAACATGCCGATTTCTAAGGAAGGCCCGGTGGAATTGCCGCCGGATTTCGCTCCAAACGAACGTGGTCCCGGATTCACGCTTGGGGAGCATCTCGAGTTCATTGCCGACCATGCCAACATTCCCGTTATCGGCGATGCCTTCAGGGTCTTTTGCTCAAGTGCCGAATACAAATCGGCATCCACAGTGGGCGGCTATCTCAATGCCCTGAAAGAGTCAAAATACGATCATCAAGGCCACTTGCCGGCTCCCATAAGTTATTACAGAGCGAAGGACGGCTGGCTGTTTGTTCGCCACTATGCATTCTGGCGGCGCTTTGCATGCGAGATCCCGGAGTCGGTGCTTCAGCCAATTGAGGCGATTGCCCAATCGAAGCCGTTTTTAACGACCGATGAATACGCGAGCTTTGTTGGAGGACTCTCAAGCGACCAGGCCGAGCCGCTCCATCGAGAATGGCCATGGTCGCATGAGGTGGCGTTTCGTTTTCAACCATCCCCAATTCACGATGCCTTTCTTTCCCTTAAGCTGTGGTCCACGCTCTCAGACAGTCAAAAGGCACTTGCCGATGGGATCGGCCTTAACCTGAACGATATCGATCCGCAACAAGCAGAAATCCTGACCGAATACGGCGAGAAGTGGATGTGGAATTGCGGCTTCTCCGTCGACATGTGGTCAGAAGTATTCGGACACAGTATTGAACACTACCACCCAGTGTTCAAGCACTCGGTTTCGACCAATAAGGCAGGCGAAACCATCTCGTTTATGGTCAACCTCTTTACTTTGGGTCTCGGAGAGGAAGCAACTGTAGCAGCTAAAGCGAAGTAGGATTGCCTACCGCCTAACGCATCCGCACCGACCGCCTGAGCTCGACCGGGGTCATTCCTAGCCGCTTCTTGCATTCTCGGCTGAAGTGGGCGTGGTCTGAGAAGCCGGCGGTGGCTGCGATTTGGCTGATGGGGCAGTCGGTAGAGGCCAGTTGACGGATGGCGTGGTCGATTCGAAGGCTGCGGACGTACTCGCCGAGCGTCTGGCCGAAGTGGCGGCGGAAGGTTCGGCTGAGGTGCGAGGGGTGGACTCCGATCTCGTCGGCTATCTGGACCAAAGAGAGGCCGTCCAGGTAGCGATCGTTGAGCAGATCCTTAGCTTCTTCGAGCCATGGCGGAGGGAGCAAGTCCCGAGGCATATCGGCGCGGTCCATCTCGCCGACGAGTTGGAGGAACAAGCCTTCGAGAACTAGATCGGATGCTTCATCGGAGGCCCACATCTCCCGGTAGATTCGTAGTCCAACCTCGATAACGGGACCGGACTCGTAGATGGTGGGCATCTCAAGTGCGGTCGGTGGAATTGAGAGCCGCTTCAGAAAATCGGGCATGAACATCGCGCAAAGGCTCATCGCTTCCTTCGATGTGATCTCGTGGGAGTGAACGTAGCCAGGGGACTGCAGATTTAGGCTGAATGGCCCGCAGTCTACGGTTCGCCGTTGATCACGCTCGCGCATCGTGCCTTGCAGCAAAAGGCTGATCAGTGGGTTATCGTGGGAATGCATGAGCGGCTTCAGGTCGGAACCGGCATGGACGACGGCCGAAACACCAGGAAGTTTGCGCGTAAGCGGTTCCTGACGCAACGACTTTGGCTCAGGCAGCATCTTACTAGCACGTACCACAACAGGAGGCATTAAGGTTTCCATATATTGAGCTATGTAAAAAGTGCGCCTTTCCGATTCCCAGTGGGGTCGAGGGAGGTCGTCGAAAGAGGCGCACGTCGCGAGTCAAGGAGAAGGAAACTCGCCGGTCCGATGCCGCTCTTATCCGGGCGAGTCCCTAACTCCATCCTCATTACCCATTTGCTGCGTTTCCGCAGCAAATGGATTCTATAGGGTTCCCCACACCAATGCCTTGAACCCTGATGTTAAGACTTGAACTAGGGAAGCAATATTCCCGGGGGGACGGCGCTCAGCGTTCGGCGTTCGGGGATGGGTGATAGGATGGCCTCAGGCTTGCTAAACTCTTTGTGTGGGACTATACGCTCCGCTTCTCGCTTTGCTGGCACTGCAGCCATCAACTTATCCTCCGGCAAGGAAGGCCATAGTTTATGAGGACAAATACGGAGTTCCAAGCATTTGCGCGTCGAATCTCAAGGATGCCGCCTACGCCATCGGATACGTGGAGGCAAAGGATCGTGCCGTCAGGATGGCACTCAATTATAAGCTTGCGCGCGGAAGGCTGGCCGAAGTCAATGGCAAATCCTCGTTGCTCCAAGATGGATTCTTGCGAAGCGTTGGATTTGAGGCGAAGGCCGAGCAGAAGTCGGCCCAGATGAGCGGCGAGGTCAAAGATTTAGTTGATAGCTTCGTCGCCGGCGCAAACCGAGGTTTATCAGAGCAGAAAGGCAAAATCCCGACCTGGATTGAACCGTTCACATCGGTCGACGTGCTCTCATTCATGCAGTTCGTCAATGCGGCATTTCCGCTGCTTGACCTGTCATCGAAGCTGATGCCCGGCGCAGGATCTAACCAGTTTGCGCTTGCTCCGTTGCGCACTTCCACTCACCATCCAATCCTTTCTATGGATCCGCATCTGGGATGGGACGGTCAGGATGGGGGAATTGTGTGGCAGGAGCTTGCGATTTATACGCCGGACATCAATTTTCGGGGAGTCGTGATCCCCGGCCTTCCAAGTGGCACCATGGGCCATACCGACCGAGTCGCATGGTCCATGACTAACAACAATCCTCTCCTCTACACGATTTACAACGTTAAGACAAATCCAGAAAATCGAAATCAATATAGCTATCACGGGAATTGGCGGGATTACAAGACCGTCAAGCAAGAAATGCGTTACGTAGAGAACGGTCAGTTAAAGTCGAATGTAACCACGGCAAAGCTGACGGATTGGGGACCAATGGTGCCGTTTAGCAGTCATTCGGTGCGCCTAGCAGTGCCTGATCCAGAGACTTCGCTAAAGCAGTCGTTGATGATGCTTCGAGCACGAAACTGCAGGGAATTTCGCGACGCGCTCAAGATGAGGGGAGTTTCGATGTGGAACTTCGTATTCGCCGACATAGCGGGCAACATCGGTTACCAATACAATGCCGCTGTTCCCAAGCGGGACGAGTCACTCGATTGGACAAAAACAGTTGCGGGTGAGGATCCCAAGACCGAATGGGGAGAACTATGGAATATGGACGCTCTGCCTCATGCTGAGAACCCAGCTTCCGGAATGCTCGTCAATTGCAACTCTTCTCCGAATTTAACGCCGCTGGGTAACGAAATCAACGGAATATGGCCACGAGATGTAACTACCTATGGCGAGACCACGCGACGGGAGATTCTCTCAAAACTTCTAAAAACGTCGAACAGGATCGATCCGAAGAGGGCGATGGAATTCGCAACTGACTGCACGGTTCCGTATGCGAAGGAGACCATTCAACAGCTTGCCCGATTCGCCCTAGCCGGCAACGCAATCGACATTCTCACCAAGTGGGATGGTAAAGCGAAGGTTAACTCGGTTGGGTGCGTTCTGTACACATACTGGATGCGGCAGCGCCGCGAGAACGATGAACTTTCCCGCCTAGCTGGGCAAGGAACCGCATGGACGAAGGAGCAAGGGGAGGAGGCAATAGCTTCGCTCGTCTTTGCCATTCAGCAGATGACGAAGGAACAAGGCGGATTGTCTACGTCCTGGGGTAACGTCCAATATATGGAGCGAGGTACGGTAAAGGAACCTGTGCAAGGATTCGGATACGTTGCTTCGTGGAGCGGGATCGCAGCAGTGAGTCCGGCTTCGGCGGGAACTGCGACGCTGAAAAATGGGAAATCTCATGCTACATTTGGATCAAGTTTTCGCATGATCGTTTCACTGGATCCAAAGGGAATTCAATCTTGGAGCGTTTTGCCGTATGGAAACTCGGACGTCGCCGACAGCCCGCACTATGTAGATCAAATGAACCTATACTCCCTAGGAAAGTACAAGACGACTTATTTTGGCATCGCACGTGCCAAGTCATATTCTGCTAAAAGCTACACAATACAATATTGAGACCGATCGCCCCGCGCCCGACAACATTACTTGAGGTCACGAACCTACTTCCGCGTTCGGAAGTCAGGCTAATCCTTGCCACGGAAACCTTCCAGCACACCGGCAGCTTCAAATTTCGAGCGGCCTACCAGGTTGCACGTAACGCGCCGCATGGACATATTATTGCCGCTTCCTCAGGTAATTTTGGGCAAGCGCTTGCACTGGCGTGCAAGATATTCGACAAGCAATGTACGATCGTGATGCCGCACACCTCCGCGCAGGTGAAAGTGGATGCCGTTCGTTCCCATGGTGGAATAGTCGACCTGATCGATGTTCAAAAAGAATCTCGCGAGAAGCGTGTTGCCCAGCTTTCTGAGGATTTTCCCGATGCATATATTACGAGCGCATTCGACGATCCGTGGGTAATTGCCGGCAATGCCACGCTAGGGGCGGAGATCTTGGACCGGTGTCCTGACGTCGAAATTATCGTGGCGCCTGTTGGCGGGGGTGGGCTGACCTCGGGGCTCGTCATGGCAGTGAAGGACGATAATCGCCAGGTCAGCGTGATCGGCGCCGAGCCGTTGGAGGCCAATGATGCTGCAAGATCCTTTCAAGCTGGGCGACTGATCGCAAATGAATCCGAGCCGCAGACAATAGCGGATGGCGCACGAACACGAAGCTTGGGTAAGCGGAACTGGGAGATTCTCCACGACCACGGCGGATTATCGGAGATCCTCGAAGTTACGGAGGATGCGATCTTTGATGCGGTGAGGCAACTCTTTCTAAGGGTCAATCTGAAAGTTGAGCCGACGGGGGCGCTAGCAATAGCGGCGGTCCTCAGTAACCAGGAACGGTTCATGCACGGCGGTTTGATCTGTTGTGTGATCAGCGGCGGAAACGTCGATCCGCTTGTTTACGCCAAGATTATTAGTTGTAGCAGTTAGGGAGTCGGCCTGTAAGCCGGATTCTGTGTTTGTACGGCGATTTATCTACGCGGCCAACCCGGAGAGTCGGCGAGCAGCGTCATCCTCTCCCTATTTGGCCTTGCTTCTGGCGGGGTTTGCACGGCCGAGTGGTTACCCACGTCGCCGGTGAGCTCTTACCTCACCATTTCACCCTTACCCCGACATGTCGGGGCGGTTTGTTTCTGTTGCACTTTCCGTCGGGTCACCCCGCCCCAGCTTGGCCTAAGCCTCACTGGGCGCCCTGCTCTATGAAGTCCGGACTTTCCTCCCTTACGGGCCGCCGTCCGGCCGACTCCATCCTCCATTATGACTCAGATCAGCGGTGTTAGGGTGTCTCGGTATTACGGCGTTCCGCTTCGCTGGTGTTACGGTATTGGGGAAAGCCAGCCCCTTCGATCCGCAATACCGTAACACCGCAATACCAGCGAAGCGGAACGCCGAGCCGAGAAGCGCTAGCGCTTCTCGGCCCGCCAGATCTCCTCGCTTGGCCAACGCTTTGACCACTCCAGGGTGATGTAGTCGTGACGGTTGGGCTTGGCCTCGGCCGGCGGTTGGATGTCGATGAGGTCTTCAATCTCAAATCCGTTGGCCCGAAGCAGTCGGATCATCGGTCCCGCCGGCAAATGAAATTCGACGGAGTCTTGATCGAATTCCACTCGGTTAAGTCCGAAATGATCCCGGAGGAGTTCGGTACCGGACGCACCAACGTCGGGGCTGGTTAGGATGGATAGGGTGCTGTTACGCAAAAAGACCAGAGTTCCTCCCGGTCTGAGAAGCCTAGCCGCCTCCGGGATCCAAACATAGGGATCGCACCAAATGCTGGCCCCGTATTCGGTGATCGCAAGGTCGAAACTTGCGTCCGGTAGGGGGACATCCTCAGCGCTTGCTTCGATCAAGGGAAACTCAATACCAAATTCAATCTGGAACTTTCGTGCGGACTCAAGCTGTGAAGGCGTGATATCGACTCCTACCGGCTTCATTCCCAGCCGGTAGAGCCAGGACGAAACATAGCCGGTGCCGCAACCTAATTCGATGGCATCCTTGCCTTTCCACCGTTCAAGATTTCCAAGGGCATGGATGTCGCTTTCGAGAACTTCCCAGATCCCCCAGGATATCACTGGTGTTTCCCAACTTCGCCGGCCCGGCTCGACCCAGCTTTGGCTCATGCTCCCCCAATAGGCACGATTCTTGATTGCGTGGATTGGAAGTTCGCTCGCCACTTATTTGACCGTCCAGATTTTGTGTTTGTGCCAGTGTTTGACCATTCGAACCGCATAACCGAAGAAGTTGAAGACGTCGCGATACAGGTCTACAACCGCTGCAAACTCCTCGCCGCGGCGGCGGCGTGCCAAGAGTGAAGCCAAATCGTAAACAAGGTAAGTGACGAAGCAAGCGTTCGTGCCCAAAGCGAAAGCAGCGTGGACACGGTCGAAATGTTGGGCGCCGGCGACGGCGGCAACGCCGACGCTCGACCCAATCAAGGAAAGAAAGCAGCAACCCACAAAACTAAAATCTCGGCCAGAGACGAATGTGAATGCAATGACGCTCGCTACCCCGATTGCAGGCTGAAAGATGGGCCAACCATCGAGTCCTAACTCCCGAATACCCCAGGCGACAAGAATGAGGACCGCAGGTAAGCACAGGGTGGAAATCTTCGCCTCTGCCGGTTTTCCACGCAACCCGATCCGAAGCAAATCAAGGCCGGTCAAGCAGGCGGCTAGTGCGATCATCGAATAGAGCCAACCCATATGTGGAAAGGAAAGCTGCGTTAATAGGGCGATGACCGAAGTGCTCCCAAAATACAGAAGGGCGACTCGCCGAATAAAAACGAGTCGGATCGGGTAACGCTCTTCCGTTATGTTTCCCGGAACCTCGAGGGGCTCGGGGATATAGTTGGGGACGTACATGTTTAGGGTTTGACTTCAACTGGCGCCGGAAGTCCAACGCCTTCAAGCTGCTTCAAGATTTGCGCCTTGTCGCCTACCAGTACAACCAGGGCGGATTCGAAAGGTATCGACTTATTGGCGAGAGCATTGATATCGGATGCTTTGATCGTGGCAATCTGGGCGAGGTCCGAACTGATTGTGGAGAACGGCAAACCTAGCGAGTTGAATCCCATCGCTTGCGCAACGATCCCCTCAATTCCGGTTAGACCCTGTATCGTCTCGGTTCGCAGGGTGCTGTCGGCTTTGGCGGCTTCGGTATCGGTCACATCTCCAGTCCGGATCTTGGCAAATTCCTTTAGGAACTCCTTGAGAGAGGCGCCAGTCACGTCGGCCCTTACGTCGGCGGTGGAGGTCAGGTACCCGATGCCATTGGCACGGACGAACCTCGAACCCGCTCCGTACGTGTAGCCCTTGTCCTCGCGAAGGTTTTGGTTCAAGCGACTCGTAAAGCTTCCGCCAAGGATGAGGCTTAACGCAGACAGCTTGAGCCGATTGGGGTCCTTTGCGTCGGTAGCGGGGAACATAAATCGAATCACAGTTTGGACTGCGCCTGGTTTGTCGACGATTACGACTCGCAGACTTTGGTTGGCGGGTGCAGAATAGTTCGGCGGAGAGGCTGCAAGGGCGTTCATGCCGCGCCAGGAGCCGAGCGCCTTTTCAAGGGAAGCCTTGACTATGGCTGCCGGCAGGCTACCAGCAACGAATAGAGTTGCCTTGCCTGGTTCGAAGATCCGAGAGTAATCCGCCTTTAGGTCGTCGACGGTAAGATGACGGACGGATTCGGGAGTGCCACTGACCGGTCTTCCGTAGGGATGTCCAGCGCCCCAGAACTCACGGTTTGCAACCTTAGAGGCAACTGTGGCCGCGTCGTCGTTCTCCTGCTCCAAGTTCGTCGCCGTGAGGCGCTGAAGGCGCTCCCATTCTTTGGCGTCGAATTTCGGATGGATGATTGCATCTCCATAAAGACTCAAGGCTTTGTCAAAATTGGCGGCCGTCACGGAAATGTTTGCAGAGGCCGATTGGTGGCCGGCGCCGGCCGAAAATTGAGCCCCTATGAGGTCAAGGGCTTTAGAAAATGCCTGGGCATCAAGGTTGCCGGCGCCGCCTTGGCTCAGCATCTGGGCCGTCATCATCGCCGCTCCGGTTTTATCCGCTCCGTCTTGGTCGGCGCCGGTATTGAACTGAGCGCCTACCGTCATTAGCGGAAACTCGGGTCGGTTCCAGTATGAAACTTTGATTCCGTTCGAAAGTGTCATCTCCTCCGGCATCTGCGGTTTGAAGCCGGCCGGGTCCGGAATTGCCGGTTTGTCGTGTCGTGGATCACCCTCCGCCTTCGGCGAATCGGGCACGACGCGTAAGATGAGGCGAGCCTCCGGATCGAAAGTTTGCCGCGAGTAATCTCGAATTCCCTTTGTTGTGGCGTGTCGATAGGTGTCCAAGACTGACTTGAACGAGTTCGGGTTGCCGAAGTAGAACTCGTATTCGTTCAGTTTATCGGCGACCCGCTCGATCGACTGAAGCCCGGAAAGGGTTTGATATTCGAGTGAGGCAGATTGGCGCTTAAGTTCGTCGGTTGTCGGGCCGTCTTTGGCGAAACGAGCAATCTCTTCATCGATGGCATGTTCAAGCTTGTCCTGCGAAGCGCCAGGGGCCAAAGTCGCGTCAATGTAGAAATATGAGCCAAGAAGCAGGTCGTTCTGGTTTGAACTAACATCCGTAGCGAGCTTTTCCTTCACGACCAGGCGTTGGTATAGCCGGCTGTTCAATCCGCTGGTCAAAATCGACGCAGTGAGGTTCATCTCGGCGTCGCCTGGCTGGTATGCGGCGGGGCTGTGCCAAACCATGATTGTCTTGGCTGCCTGCACTTGGTCAGTCACCGTCATCCGGTGCACCCCATGGTAATTGAGCACGGGCACCGACTTTCGAGTCACATCGTTCTTGCGCGGCAATGTGCCAAACAGTTTGGCAATGAGCGGCTTGATCTCGGCTGGATTGAAGTCGCCGGCGACGACCATCGAGGCGTTATTCGGAACGTAATACGTTGCAAAGAATGCCTGAACATCCTGAACTGCAGCGTTGTCGAGATCTTGCATCGAACCGATTACACTTGTGTGATAAGGGTGTAATGCCGGATACATCAGCCCGTTGATCGCTTCATATGCCTTTCCATAGGGCGTGTTTTCGGTTGTTTGTCTGCGTTCGTTTTTCACAACGTCGCGCTGAAGATCGAGTTTCTTCTGAGTCATTGTTCTGCCCAGATCCTCCAATCGGTCTGCCTCAAGCCACAGCAGGGTCGGCAGCAGATTTGCTGGGCCGACGTCGAAGTAATTGGTTCGATCCTCGGCTGTCGACGCGTTGTTTGATCCACCCCCGCCTTCCATGATCTTGTCGTATTGTCCGGTGGGAACCCGTTCGGTGCCCATAAACATAAGGTGCTCAAAAAGGTGGGCAAACCCGGAACGGTGCTCCGGTTCGTCCTTGGATCCGACGTGGTACCAGATGTTGACGGTTGCCACAGGCAGAGTGTGATCTTCGTGAAGGATCACGGTCATTCCGTTGGGCAGGATGTACTTGTCGACTTTTACATCCTGCGCAGTTGCCAAAGCCGCCGAGAGCGCTAACAGCGCGACTAATGCAAATCGGTTCTTCATGGTGTGATGTACGCAAGATCTTGACACGGACAACGCTTGCCAGGCGATATTGGCCCGATGAAGGATTCAATCTCGCCCGCCTCTTGTGCTTTATTTTGCTGAAACCGGCTATAAGTAACGAACGGATGAGAAGCTATCTCTGCCACAAGACAGCCAGTTCTTTTGAACTTAATGGGCGCTTGGATAAGGAGCCTTGGACCGAGGCAGTGTGGACGGAAGATTTTGTCGATATCGAGGGCGACATAAAACCGAAGCCGCGATTCCGAACCCGAGCCAAAATGCTCTGGAACGAAGAGTTCCTTTTCATCGGAGCAGAGTTGGAAGAGCCGCATGTATGGGCATATCAGACCGAACACGACTCGGTGATCTTCCACGATAACGATTTCGAGGTGTTTATCGACCCGAACGGCGATAACCAGCTTTACGGCGAATTCGAGATGAACGCCAGAAATACCACATGGGACCTGCTCCTTATAAAGACGTACCGCGATGGTGGGCCGGCTGTTAACGGATGGGAAATTAAAGGCATCCGAACCGCAGTTCATGTCAATGGAACTCTGAACGACCCGACTGATGTCGACCGCGGCTGGAGCGTTGAGATCGCAATGCCGTGGAAGGCGCTAGGGGAGATAGCAGGGCGTCCTTCGCCTCCTAATGACGGAGACCAATGGCGGATCGATTTCTCGCGGGTGGAATGGCACGTGGATGTCGTCGAAGGAAAGTACGTCAAGGTGGCAGGACGCCCCGAAGATAACTGGGTCTGGTCGCCACAAGGTGTGATAGACATGCATCGCCCCTGGACATGGGGTTACGTCCAATTTACGTCGGAACCGTTTGGCCATGGCTCGATCCGCCCCTTGGACGGCCTCACTGAGCGGACAGCACTTATGCAGATATGCGAAGCACAGCGGGCCTATCGTAAGCAAACCGGCCATTGGGCCAAGACCCTACAAGATCTTGGCGTCTACCCACCCGGCGCCAACCTTTACGTCACCCCCAGCCTTTACGAAGCCACCGTAGGCGACTGGCACGTCGACTCCAGTTCACGCCTCTGGAAGTCGTAGGTAAAGGCGGACATAGCAAAGCCGCAGTCCCATGCGAAATGAGACTGCGGCTTAGATTGAATGAAGAATAATTTGGCTCGTCAATTTGATCAAGCCTGAGGGGACTAATCGACTATGGAGTAGCTGACGCTCCAGTAGGGTTATCTCCGCCGTCTTTAACGCCGCCACCGGGCGCCATGCCCTTCTTTACTGGAACGTTAGGAGGAGGAGGCGCATCCTTCGTCAAAGGTGCATCGATGCCAGCGTCGTCTCCCTTTTTGCAGCCCGCTACGGGCAGAGCGCACACGGCAAATAACAGACCGAGAAAGCAGATTCTGCTGAGTTTCATGTTAGTTTTCAAACAATACCCCCGCTTGCATGTGAACTAGCAAGCGAGGGCATGTGGATTTGACTTAGTTGTACGGTGACCAGAGATACGACGACGGATTCACCTGGTACACGTTCTGACCGGATTGCGCCGGCGAGAAGTTTGTGCCTGCAGCCAGACCGCCGCACTTGTAGTACTTGGAGTGACCATCGACGAACGCGGTGTTGGATCCACCAACCGGCAACTGATTCGCTACGAAAGCGCTGCCAGTGTGGCGCCATTCCATTCCACCGTAGCCGGGCCAGTCGTAGTTTGAGGTGTAGTCGGTGTTCTGGTTACCCCAACCAAAGCCGAAGAAGACGTTCGGGCTTAGATATGCGTCGGGCGGCTCAACAACTGGGCCGATCGGCTGCGTCCAAACCAGCGTGTGGTCGGCGCTTGCGTAGTCTTCACCTTGGCTGTCAACGAACGCTACCGTATTCGCCGGTCTGTTAACAGCCGTCGCCGATAGCGGTCTCCACAGATAGTTGCCTGCAGGATTTGGGTCGCCGCCGGCAAATGTGCCGAGGTAGCCATAGTTGTAAGCATACGGAGCGTAGATCTCAACGCGGGCTTTGTAGTTGGTTCCACCGGTAACGAAGGAGTTGTTGAAATCCGGGCAGAGCAGGATATTCAAGTTCTTCACGTACGGCTGAATCGCTGCAGTCCACGGATTCCAGCTTCGATAAACTGAACCGGTGTCTCGGAGGACAGGCGTGGCATCGTTCCAACCCATCACGAGGGTGTCGTCATAGTCGCCGGCATACATGATGGCGGACAGACCGATTTGTTTGGTGTTGCTGAGGCAGCTCGTCTTCTTGGCGGCTTCCTTCGCTTGAGCAAAAACAGGGAATAGAATGGCAGCCAAAATTGCAATAATGGCAATAACTACGAGAAGCTCAATGAGCGTAAACGCTCTAGGTGTTTTTTTCATGGCAATAGATAAGCCCAGCTTATAAAGAAAATCGACCTCACCAAAATGGTGAGAATCCGCAGTTAGTGTAACACGACCTCTCAAAATTGCCTAGAGAATTCTTAGAAAATTCACATATTTTCCCTTGCCCTCAGTTGATCCAAATAGTCGCAAGTCCTCTATTCTTTATGAACGGAAAGTCCTGTCTTGAATTTGCTAATTATCTTGGGTTTGGCGCATCTTTTGCCATTGCGGGCTTCGACTGAAATGAAGTAGAGGCGCCCTTCAAGCCGGGAGAAGAGGCTGTGAGCTTAATTGGACCCGGAGTACTGGATGCCCGAATAAGCACCATGCAGAGGCCATGGAACGCCGAGCGCTGGGACGCCTTGTCCGGCTCGTGGCAACTGGGATCGCCGTTTCCAACTCCGGCAACTGAGCCAGCCCCCGATGCAGTGAACTTAACCATGTTCGCAGCCTCCGGAACGATACGGCCTTTTGCGTCTAGGATCTGAACTTCGACCATCGTGACATCCTCCGAGTCGGAAACGAGTTGAGTTCGATCCGTCTTAAGAACGATAGCAAAGGGCGCTCCGGTCGTCTCAACACGATCTGTGACGGCCAGCTTATGGTTGTTGTAACCCTTAGCAACGAGCGCGCCGGGGGCGTAATTTACGGTCCACTCGAGATGCTCATTGCGAGGCATCTTTTTCATTCCCAAGCTTTCGCCGTTCAGGAACAGTTCCACCTGGTCGCAATTACTTTGGACCCATACGTTGATCGGTTTGCCTTCTTTGCCCTTCCAGTTCCAATGCGGATATACATGAATGCTGGGTTTGTCGCCCCACCAAGCTTTGTAGTAGTAATAGCTGTCCTTCGGGAAGCCGCACATGTCCATGATGCCGAAGTGGCTATTCACACATGGCCACCCGTAAGGCGTCGGTTCACCCTTATAATCGAAACCAGTCCACACGAACCCCCCTTCCATAAACGGGCGATCGGCGAGCGCCTTCCATGCAACTTGTGCCGGCTGCGCCCAAGGTGGAGCGTTTACGTCGTAAGCGCTTACATACCCCTTTTGGCGGTCATTCACGTATTCGCCACGGGTGCTCACCGCGCTAGCAGTTTCGCTGCCGAAGAACGGCATCTTGGGGAACTTCTTGTGAAAAGCATCGTAGCCTGTGGGATTATAATTGCCGCCTTGGAGGTCCTGAACGGTTGTGATCCCGGAGCCCCAGCCGCCGTTCATTGCACATGTTATCGGCCGGGTAGTGTCCCAGAGATGAACTTCGTTCATCATTGCTTTGAAAATCTGGGCGCCTTCAGGCGTTCCTTGAAGCGGTTCCTCGTTGCACATCGACCACATCACGATGCTCGGATGGTTTCTGTCTCTTAGAATTAGTTCTCGCAATTCTGGAAGGTCGTCATATTTGGCGCCGTGAGGGGTCTTCCCGCCGATCGCATTGCCCAGATGGCGGTTCTCATCCATTACAACCATCCCCAGCCGGTCGCAGGCGTCCAGCAGTTCTTTCGCAGGGGGATTGTGAGAACAGCGGTATGCGTTCGAGCCCATCTCTTTGAGCTTCTTGATTCGCCATTCCAAAACGCTGTCCGGCATGCCGATGCCTACCCCGATGAAGTCCTGATGATTGCAGGTGCCCTTCAGCTTAATTGCCTTGCCGTTTAGGAAGAACCCTTTATCGGGGTCGAATCGGAGAGTGCGGATACCAAATACCGTGTCGACGGCATCCGTCGAAACGTTATTTCGCACAAGCGTTGTGTGCAGCCGGTACAACTGCGGTTTTTCGATCGACCACAGCATGGGCTTCATAACCGATATTTGCTGAGTCAGATTGCGGGAGTGATACATCCCGACCGGTGTGCTCGATTTCACGGTTACGACCTTCAGTCCGGTCGGGTCATAAACCTCCGACACAATGGTGCAACCCTGCTCTCGCCCGGTCTCGTTTGAGATCATCGTGTCGACCGTCAGCATCGCGAGTGCCTTGCGCATCTCGGAGGATACAAACGTTCCGTTTGGCGCCACATGAATCGGATCCGTCACTGTTAACCACACGTGTCGATAGATGCCTGCGCCCTCATACCACCAGCCTTCTGATTGTCGGGGATCAACGAATACTGTGATTTCGTTCCTTTCGCCGTACTTGACAAATGGCGCCAGATCGTGGCGGAACCCGATATATCCGCTGGAGTGCTTTCCCAGTTTATGGCCATTAATCCAGACGATCGAGTTTCGATAAACTCCGTCAAATTCTATTGTAAGTGTTTTGCCCTGATAGCTCTTCGGAAGCGTGAATGTCTTCCGGTACCAAGCTGGAATCTGGGGCAGTGAGCCGTGACCCGCATCTGCCGTTGGCGTAAATGTTCCCTCAAGGAGGTAGTCGTGAGGAAGCTGAACGACTCGCCAGTCACTGTCGTTGTACTCCGGCTTAGCGAAGTCGGGCACTTTCTGATCCTTGGCAGCTCTCAGGGTGACCATTCCCATTATGCCTCCTCCTCCGCCTGTGTTTTGAACGAGCACAATGGCGGTATTTGGCAAGCCCTCGTTCCATACCGAGTCCAATTCAACGTCGAACGGCTCATCCCAGACGTAGTGTTTTTTAAGCATTACTCCGTTGACGAATACTTGACAGTTATCATCAACGCTTTCGAAATGAAGAACTCGCTTCATCCCTGGCTCCGCGTGAACGGTAGTCCCGAGATCTGCTTTGAACCAGGCGAAGCCGGGACGGTTCCGAAAAACGTCCTGGCCGATTCGAGCGCGCCGCCATCTCACATCAGCACCGTCGGCAGGAGTTGCGGTCACATTGAGATCTGTGACCCCTGACGCCGCCGTCCATTGCCACGCCGCGACCGGAATGCCTCCAATAGTGCTGTTTGGGTCCGTTCGGAATCGCCAGTCTGCGTCGAATCGAATATGCTCACGACCGCTTGCGGGGCCGGATGCTGGAGCAAGCGTCACAAAACCCATGGTAGCGATTAAGGTTGCAAGGATAGGCAGGCGTAGTTTCATTATCGAAGTGTCTCTTAAGTCTGATCGAATTAAGCAAGAACGATGTGCAGGGAATCGTGCGAAGGCACGATTAGTGTTCCTTGCTCGGTCAATGTCGCGGACCCGCCTGACACCGAAGAAACTTTTTCGTCACCGACTAGCATCAGTTTCCATGAACCCTTGCCATCTACGTTCACATCAATCTTCTTTTCATTTCGCGTTGCCGTGACGGTCAGTGCATGGCGCCCTTTTAAGTCAGGCAGGTTCGCTTTTGCGGGTATGCCGTCCATTAGCTGATAGACGCGCAGCGTAACTTCCTCGGCAAATTCGTAGTCTGGACGGGAGTCGTGGGAGCCGACAGCGATGATCGAATTCGGGCGAACCAATAGCGGGGCGCTGAGAAATCCATGCGTATCGTGAACCCACTGCGGACCCTGAATAACCTCGCCAGTCAGGAACTTTGTCCACTTACCCTCAGGGACGTAGTAGTCGACCTGGCCATCGGCGGAGAGAACCGGAGCAACCATCAATGATTCGCCTAGCAGATACTGACGGTCAAGGTAATCGCATGCTCGGTCATTCGGGAATTCGAGCATCATCGCCCGCATCATGGGAACGCCTGTTTTGCTTGCCTCGACCGCCTTGGAGAACAGGTAAGGCATTAGCCGGCACTTCAGTTTTGTAAAGAATCGCAAAACGTCAACGGCTTCGGTGTCGTAAACCCATGGGACACGGTAGGACGAACTGCCATGCAAGCGACTGTGTGAGGAGAGCAACCCAAATGCGATCCACCGTTTGTAGACTTCGACGGGTGGCGTACCTTCGAATCCACCGATGTCGTGGCTCCAATATCCAAAGCCGGAAAGGCAGAGCGACAAGCCTCCGCGCAAGCTTTCCGCCATCGACTCGAAGCTGGAATAGCAGTCTCCGCCCCAGTGCACGGGAAACTGCTGGCATCCTGCCGTGGCCGATCGGGCAAAGAGAGCCGCCTCGCCGTCGCCCCGCATTTCCTTGAGTACGTTGAAGACCGCTTGGTTGTACAGGTACGGGTAGAAGTTGTGCATCTTAACCGGGTCCGAGCCATCGGAGTAGACGACATTCGTCGGGATCCGCTCCCCGAAATCGGTCTTAAAGGAGTCGACGCCCATCTCCACAAGCTGCCTGAGCTGTTTGCAGTACCAGGCGGTAGCCTCTTCGTTCGTAAAGTCGACTATTCCCATGCCAGGCTGCCATTGGTCAGTTTGCCAAACATCTCCGTTCGGCTTCTTCAGGAGATAGCCGTTTTCCATTCCCTCCTGAAACAGGTGCGAACGCTGCCCGATATAAGGGTTTATCCAAACGCAAATCTTGAGGCCTCTTTCCTTTAGCCTCTTCAGCATCGCCGCCGGATCTGGAAATGTCCGAGCGTCCCACCGAAAGTCGCACCAGTTGAATTCCCTCATCCAGAAGCAGTCGAAATGGAACACGTGAAGCGGCAGATCACGATCCGCCATGCCCTGAATGAATTCTGTGCACGTCTGCTCGTCGTAGCTGGTCGTAAACGACGTTGTCAGCCACAATCCGAATGACCAGGCGGGAGGAAGAGCAGGTTTGCCAGTAAGGGTCGTGTACTTCTCGAGAACCTCGCGAGGCGACGGTCCATAAATGACAAAGTATTCGATGCTTTGGCCCGGCACGCTGAACTGGACGCGCGAAACCTTTTCTGAGGCGACCTCGAATGACACGTCGCCAGGATGGTTCACAAAGACCCCGTAGCCTCGATTCGTTAAGTAGAACGGCACTCCCTTATAGGCTTGATCGCTGCCAGTCCCGCCATCTTTGTTCCATGTCTCGACAACCTGACCATTCTTGACAAAAGAGGTGAACCGTTCGCCCAGACCGTAAACACATTCCCCGACGCCGAGAGTGAGTTGGTTGAGAACATAGACCGAATCGTCCTGCAAACTCATGGTTGCGATTCCACGGTCCGGACTTCTGGTCACGAGTTTGCCGTCGGCGATGAATTCGATTCCCCAAGCTTTTTTTGAGATTCGAGCATAAAGGCCACCGCTTTGTAGGCTCACGAAGTCTTCAGTCAGACTCACGGACACATCAAGGGAGCCATTGGCATAGATTGGGAACTTTGGCCCTTTCACTCGCTCACCCGTGAAGTTCGTGATTCTCACGCGAATGACGTCCGCCATCGGCGAGCTCACATCCAATGTCAGCAGCGGTCCCTCAAGCGTGTCTCCTCGGTGCCGGATCTGCCTGGTCGGAGCAAAAATCTTCAAGGAGTCCGGCTGGACTTCAATGTCGTACGCCTCAGCCGCATAGTGGGCACGTACGCCCTTCTGCATCATCCAGTTTCCATCCGTGAACTTCATATCGATCTCCTAAGTCGACTAATCGCTGGCCTTATTTTTAACCGAAGGGTCGCGATAGATGCGGGAAAGCGTCGCCTTCGTCGTTCCGGGAGGCTGGACCTCGCCCGGCCATGATACAAAGTAGGCCCATTCCACGCCGAATCGTCGCATACGTGGAATGTCTGGTACCCCGCCAAATTCGGTAATGGCAAGAAGCTTCTTTCCGTCGAACTGTCTTTTGAGGTTATCCCATGTGCTGCTCAATGCATCAGAGTGATCGCCGGGATAGGCGTCTATGCCTAGAACGTCGACATACGCATCGCCGGGATACCATTTGGGATTATTGCCGATTGTAAAGACCCAGATGAGGTTGTGTAAGCCTCGAACCACTGTGAGTTCGTTGAACATCAGCCGCCAAAGTTTGATGAACGGCTCCGGCCCTTTTGCTCCCCACCAGAACCATCCGCCTTCTGCCTCATGGAGGGGGCGCCACAAGACAGGGATGTTGGCGTCCGAAAACTTTTGAAGCTGGTCGGCGATCGCATCGATGTCGCGAACGATCAATTTATAGTTGGCTGATGACGGATCGTCGACTGCCGCCGAAAGGTCGAAGTTAGTCGCGTAGGTATAGAATCCCTTGTACCAGTTCGCGTCGACGTCTTTACCGTTAGAGTCTTTCAACATTTTGTTGATCAGGTCGGTAGGAGCATTCCAGTGCCACGACATTGAAACGATCTGGCCTTTCTGACCTCGATGGACCGCATTCTCCGTCAGGTTCTTTGGCGCGGGGCTAAATTCGACTCTTGACGGTGAGTAATCCATGAAATCGGCTGCGAAAATCGCGGGAGTTTTCAGTGTTGTCTTCGAAATGTAGTCGGTATCGTTGTCATCGTATTGCCCAGACAACGTTTTCGTACCATAAGTGCTCTCAAGTTTGGCAAAGAGTTCCACCGTTTTCGCGGTTGCATGGGTGTCGGCAAGTGCCACTGGCGGTTTTCGGACCGAATGCGAGACTTTGGCGGGCACAAATTCGATGTAATCGATGTCGAAGTAACCCCACCCTTTGTCGATTTCAACGGAATTTCTACCATTTTTGAGTTCGACCTTTCCCGCCGATGTTGTTCCAAATTTTGCTCCCGTAGCGGGAAACATTCCGGAGGTTTTGACGCCGTTAACACCCAAGTCGTACCCTTTCGGGCCCATTGAGGCGCAGTAGCGAATCATCGCCTCGTAGATTCCAGGTTTCCCAAGAAACTTGATGACGACCTTGTCTCCGTCCTTTGTAAATCCGGTTACATAGCCTTTCCCCGAATATCCTGAACGGGTCGTGGCAACAGTAGTGCCGGTAAGCAGCCCTGTCTCAGCTTCGACGCGGATGGAGTTGCGATGCTGAAATGCCCGGGCCGCAAACACGGCGACTGCAACCAAGATTGCGCTCATTTCTCATAGTTTAGTGCGTTCAGCTTGCAAAGATTTTAGTTAACCGGTACAGTTTTCATGTGCCCTCCTTTTTCGTCGGCCCGGTTGCATACCTGGCCGTTGCCCCAGCTTGCCTTTGCTTGACACAGCTCTCCCGATTTAACTCGTCCGGGGAGGTTCATGGCGTAAACCCGATCTATATCGATCGGACGATGAGCCCGATTACCGACTTCTATCAGTTTTCGAACGGCGCATGGCTCGCAAGTGCTCAGATACCTCATGATCAACCGGATATTTCCGCGACTGCGCTTGCCCGTCAGCGCAACGAAGATATGATGTGGAGAATCGCAGCGTCGAGCGCCGTCGACACAAATGCTCCAGCTGGAAGTCCGGAACAGCTCGTTGGCGAGTTCATGAGAACCGGCCTGAACCAGGAAATAGCTGACCGCCTTCGATTCGCGCCGATTGAACCTGAGCTGCTGAGAATTGCGGCGATACAAACCCGGGGAGATCTTATTACAGAGTTCGCTCGGCTGCACCGATGGCTTGTCGACGCCGGTTTTCGCGCGCACGTCGACTTCGACTATGCAAATAGCTCCCATAAGATTTTGGGATTAGAGCAAGGTGGACTGAGTTTGCGAGCGCGGGATTGGTACCTGCTCGACGATTCAAAATCAAAGAATCTACGGGCTAGGCTATGTTCGTGCGTTAAAAGG
>Ga0207024_10083_pt1 | contig 28382 bp, 27 predicted proteins | sample Alteio_BWMinCont_44_FD_153470 | JGI IMG/M metagenome (GOLD analysis project Ga0207024, IMG submission 153470) | Enriched cells from forest soil in Barre Woods Harvard Forest LTER site, Petersham, Massachusetts, United States -... | ecosystem: Environmental > Terrestrial > Soil > Temperate forest >...
GGTGTTGTTAAAGTCCTTATTCAGAAATTCATTCAGCGAATAATTATCCTTTTCTTTTTTTACCCTTTTCTCATTCTTCTGTAGAAAGTCCCGGTTAAGGTATTTCAGTTCGGGATGTATTTTCAGGTGGAAATTTAATTGTTGAGGAACGGGCAGATAACGTTTGTATTTCTTTTTAAGCAGATGAATGTAATATCTTTTTAAATGATTGGAAGCATTTGCCTCTCCTGTAAATTTCAATGCTCCCTTATGCTTTAGTATATCCCGCAGATAGTAAAAGTAATAGTTGCCATACCCGGCAAACAGCTCATCACCGCCCTGCCCGTCGAGCGCTACTTTTATATTGTTTTCTTTTATCAGCCGCATCACGCGGAATTGCGCATAGCTGCTGGTGCTCCAAATGGGTATATCCTGGCAGTATATGAGGTCAGTTAAATCGGTAAGTAATTCAGCCGAAGTAGGGTAGGTGTAATGCGCCTGCGAACAGGTGGAGTCCGATACTATCTTAGCCCAGTGGCTTTCATCCAGGGCCTTCTCGTGGAAGGCAGCGGTGAAAGTATTAAGCCCCTTGCCTGTAAGCTTATGTATGGTGCTTACAATACTCGAGCTGTCGAGCCCGCCGCTTAGGCACGAGGCCACTTCCACATCCGAACGCAGCCGGAGCCGCACCGCATCTATAAAAAGTGATTGTATTTTTTCTACGCTTTCTTGCAGGTTGAAGGTTGAACTGCTGTAATTGCAAGAGTACCGCAGAACATAATAGGGCCACTTCTTTAGCTCGCCCGTTTGTAAATTCACCGTGAGGCAATGGGCCGGAAACAATTCATGTATTCCTTTGAACATGCCTTCCTCTTCCTCTTCCAACGCAGAAAAGAGCCAGTAATCAAAAACGGCCTTTTCATTGGGATTGAAACTGACAATTCCTGATTTGAGCAATGCCTTTTGCTCCGATGCAAAACCAAATTGATGTTCATTTTTACAATAATAAAAAGGCTTTACGCCAAAGCGATCACGGCTGGCAAATAATTGTTTTTTTTGCTTGTCGTAAATCACGAAAGCCCACATGCCGTTGAAGCGGTTTACACATTCACAGCCCCATTCGGCATAAGCAGCAAGGGCTACTTCGGTATCGGAAGAAGTGTGAAAAGAATGTCCTTTCTGCTCCAGCTCTTCGCGCAATTCAATGTAGTTGTAAAGTTCCCCGTTGAATACGATCCATAATGTTTTCGACATGTTGCACAAGGGCTGGTGTCCGGTAGCGGTGATGTCGATAATGCTGAGTCTGCGATGTGCCAATACGGCTTTAAGCCCCGTGCTATCCCCGAGAGGTTGCAAAGGCTTGTGGGGGATGTTTGATTGAATGATAGATGGCGGAGTATCTTTCCCGTAGGCGGCTATTTCGTTATCCTGTGTAATCAGCAGGTAACCCTCTCCATCGGGGCCGCGGTGGCGGATAGCATTGTTCATGCGCAGGGCAGTTTGCGCCAAATCGCGGTTTGAACTGGTGAAATTTACAATTCCGGCAATACCGCACATCGCTCTATAACATTGAGTGATGCATAATGAAAGAAAAATGACAAACCATAAGGGGGTAGTTTTATCGAATTTCAAATATAATATTAAATAACTTAAGTTAAGGACTTTGGTATATCCGTTTGAACTTGTCTGCCCCAATCCGCCCAGGCGGACTTTCTTTCGTCATTGCGAGGCTCTGCGAAGCAATCTTACTATTGGATAAGACCGCTTCGTTCCTCGCGGTAACGTTACAGCCCTATTTTACGCCCTTTAGAGGGTTGGTGTAAAAATAGATAGCTCTTTAGGCATACCATTAATCCGCGTTCTATCCTTATAGAATTAAGGAATCAACCCCAACACGTTTTTGTAGAGGTTCATAATTTTTTGCGCGACAGCATCTTTACTTACCATATACATCACAGAATTCCTCACTTCTTCCGGGTGATACCTGTTCCTGTTTTTTAGCATATTTTCCATGGCCTCCTCCAGTTGAATTTCGTTTCCTTTATCTACCAGCAAGCCGTTCAGCGGTGTGATAAATTCTTCAGGTCCACCGCAACGGGAGGATATTACGGGAATGCCGCAGCTTATTGCTTCGAGCAGAACAATAGACTGGGTTTCGAAATTGCTGAACAATATAAAAGCATCAGCTTGTTGGAAGATCGAAACTAATTCAGTACCTGTTTTTTTGCCTAGCAAATAAATTCCGTCTTGTTCAGAGAAAGATTCCTCTGTCTGGATGGTTTCCATGGCTTCCGTTTTCTCTTCGTCCCACACAATGGTAAGCTTTGTTTGCGGGTGCAGGGCATGGAATTTTTTAAAGGTGCGTACGATTCCCGTTACATTTTTTTGATGGTCATCGAGCGATGATATGTGCATAAAATGAAAGCCGCCGTCTCTATGTTGTGCTGATGGGGGGATGCTGAATGATTCCGTATCTACCACGTTGGCAATAACAAAGTATTTGTTCATAAGCCCGAACGATTGCATGGCCTGGCTCAACACCAGGGATGGCGTAACAATAGCTTCAGCGCGCGAAACGGCTATCCTGGAGAGAGTTTTTTTTATGAAACCTTTATGGAGGCCATGTTCGGGCATATAGCCTGTCCAGTGCTCGTAGATAATGTAAGGTACCCGCCACACTATTTTAACAAAGGTTGCCAGTACAGAAACCGGGTAAACAATATTGGAATGAATCAGGTCAGGCTTGCCCTTTTTTCTTCTATAAAAAAATAGCAGTTTTCGCCATAATGAAATGTACCGCACAAACTTTACCAGTTGATAAATACCGGGTATCTTAACAGCAGGGTTCTTGTAATAGCCGTGCAGGGTATATATGCCGTCTTCTACCGATTCTTCAACGGCGTAGTTTTTATCTGAGCGTACAAAAATGGCCGATACATTACAATCTTTCGTGACGGCTTCCGCATGGCGCTTTACAAATATCCCGTTGAGGGGCTTCAGTTTATTGGGATACCAGGACGAAATAAATAAGATATTCAGTTTCCTGTTTTCCATCGTCTCCTGCATGGTCAGTTTTTTTAGTGTGTATCAGGTAGACTTACTGACTCAAGCGAAAGTTTAAATTTCTTATTAGGAATACGGGAATTTTCTGTATTCAATATCGGGAATTGCTTATTTATATAGATGGCGCAAATGGTGTTCGATACGTGGTAGAGGTTGCTGTGCAGCGAGGCCGGAACCCCGTCTAAAATACCGGCAAACACCTCATTGCGCGGGTAAACGACATCGGTGGCATAATCGTGCCAGATAACGATGGAATTCTCATGCACCAGGTGCTTGAACACATTGGCCGTATCAGCCTGTACAAACTCGTAGCGATGGTCGCCATCAATAAAAATTACATCGAATTTCATGCCCAGCCCGGCATAATCAAACTTGGTGGAATCGCCCCATAATTGGGTTACATTCTTAATATTTTTAGAGAAATAAGCTACCAGCGAGCCTTCCGCCTTGTCGGTATATAGTTCGGGAGGCAGGTCGAGGGTATAGCATTTGCTGCATACATCGGCTACGTTGGCAACGCTTTCACCACGGCAAGTGCCTATTTCAAAATAGGCGCAGTTGGGCATGGTTTTGCAGAGGCCACGAATCAAGCTAAGGTCGAGCGGGGAGGAGCCCCCGTCTAAAAAGGCGAAGGTATCAATGGTTTCCCTGAACCCGGGAAAGAGTGTAGTAATATCAACTGTTTTAAGCCCCCCACGGATGCCGTATTTCTTTTCAATTTGGCGGCCCCACACGCTGTTATCGCTCAGCACATGGTTTAGCAGCCAGGGGTTGCGCACAATGGCCATAAGCCCTTTCAGGGTCTTTTTTAGCTTGTTTTCTTTCTTCATAGGGGTAAATGCAAATATAAGGGAAAAGGGATAAGTAAAAAGGGAAAAGGGAAAGATGCCATCACCTTATGGGTAGTCCCTACGGGACAGTAATAATGAGATAGTGTATGGTTTTTACCAAGCGATAGTCCCTAACGGGACATCTGTTTCGTCTCATCGGGGCAAGAGCTTGGTTATAGTGATATGTATGGAATGCCTGTTTTGTCCCGAAGGGACAAGAGCTTGGTAGTAATATGTACATAGATGCATTATTATGTCCCGTAGGGATTATCCCCACTAAGCCGATGCAATATTATGTTCAAAGATAATGCGCAGAGTGCCGGGTAAAAACCTGGCAAATAAAACCAATGCCAATAAAATTATTCCGCAGCCTATTGCATAATCAATATTTTTAAAAGGATACATTTTTTTTAAAACAACAGATTGGCGCAAGAATATTTTCTTAAACAGTAACCTTAGATACATTCCAATTAATGGAACCAGATGAATAATAGACAACATTATTACGGCATGATTAGTTTATCAAAGATACAATATCTACAATTTCATACTATAATTCTCTCAGTGGCGTTATTAAGCTGTGTCGTCATTGCAAGGCTCTGCGAAGCAATCTCTTTTTATTTTGAGACTGTCCGCCGGGGTGACTTGGGGCTGAGAATTATAAAGCCGAAAAATGGGGTATCAAATTAAATTAGTGCTAATTGTATTTTTTCCTCTGTGGTTCTCTGCGGCATTAGCTCTGCGTTCTCAGCGGTTATTTTTTACCGCAGAGTAATAACAGGAGAAAAAGCAACGCTGAGAACCGCAGAGAAGAAAAATGGAGTTTGGGGGCGGGTTGAAATTTAACTTTCACTTGTAACTTCAACTCCATATCGTATTGCCGATTCAAGTATATCCATGTTTATCTCTTTTAGCGTTTTGAACTTAATGCAATACCCGGTCACACTTGCCTTCCCTATCTTTTTTCCATATGTTTGGGCTAAGTATGTCTTATCTTTGATACCGAGGATATAGACAGAAATTCCGGTTTTGTTTGCGCTCAACCCAATTTGAAAAAAATCCCTGGTCTTTCCATCAGCATATTTTATGGTGTAAAATCCATACCCTATGTTGGGGTTACTAACCGTTTTATTTTCGCTGTTTTTACCATTGTCGAACCATAATTTATAGCCCGGTAAAACCTGAAGTATTCGACTGTGCAACTCTTGCATATCACTATGTTTTGGCTCAGGTTGGCCGGTGAGATACTCTTTGATTTGTTCTTGTACGTCCATATAAAATAGTAGTAGTGGAAGAGGTTGAAATTATTTAGTTTTATTGCGAATTTTTATAACAATATTCCATAATTAAAGTTGCATAGTTTCTAAGTTCTATTGGAATAGCGCTTAAATTCGTATCAATATAGAATGTATTTAGTTTATCCGAAGTTTTAATTTGAAGAAATATACCGCATTGGTCATGTTCGTCTGGTGTTCCAAATCTTTTATTGGGGGATTCAAAGAGTATTTCAGGAATAGAGTCCATAATCTTCTTAGCTTTTAAATATTTTTTTTGACTTAATGGTTGTTTATCAAATCCAAATCTTTTGTCAGAATCGGGGCTATAAAACTTTTTAAAGTAATCAAAAGCAGTATCAAATAATAATACATTAGTATCTAACTTATATAGTTGTGCACAATGACTAACGCATTCTCCACAATACGTGCCATAAATAATGTACTCAATCTTTTCCCTTGAGGGGTGTTGCCCAAATGCAGTAAGAGCAAATGAAAGGGATACTATCAGAATTAAAAATCCTTTCATGGTTTGTTTGTCATTAGGAATTGGGTTGGGTTGGGATTATTTTACTGAAATATCCAGGCTGTTAAGTTTTACTCCAATAGTAGCTTTTCTCCTTTTACTTTCAACTCCATAAGTAAAAGAAAACTTAGGCTCATTCTTATCGAGTATCCATTTTATAAACTTTGGGTCATATACAGACGAAAGCTTAAATAAATTTTGGTCAGGTGCTTCCCCATATTCAGAAACTGCAATGTAAATAGACTTTGTAATTTCACAATTCTCAAATCCCGCACTCCCTGAAGGGTCAGATACACAGTAAACTGTAATATATAAAAAAGAGCTGTCATAAGAATGGTATTGTGAGAATACCGAAATGTTATTCAAAATATAAACCAAATCTCCACCATCAACTTTTGTATAGGTCAGAGCTTGCCCAAACGCAGTGAGAGTAAATGAAAAGGATACTATCAGAATTAAAAATGCTTTCATGGTTTGTTTATCAAAGATACAATATCTATAATTTCCATACTATAATTCTTGCAGTGCTGTTATTAGGTTATCACAATTTGTGATAACATGACAAATACAGGGGTTGGGGGCAAGCTTCCGAAAAAAATCGTTATTTTGCATACAGTTGAAGAACAATAAGTAAAAGCATGAAATTACAGGTAATACAAAATAGAATCTATGAGGTCAGAGATCATCGGATAATGCTGGATGTTGACCTTGCTGAACTTTACGAGGTGGAGACAAGGGTATTAAAGCAAGCTGTAAAAAGAAATATAAATCGTTTTCCGGCTGACTTTATGTTCCAACTGACCCGGGATGAGTTAAAAAACTTGACATCACAATTTGTGACCTCAAGTTCTCGCTGGGGAGGAACGCGGTATTTGCCTTTTGCATTTACGGAACAAGGTGTTGCTATGTTATCGGGTGTATTGAAAAGTAAAAAGGCAATACAGGTAAATATAGCCATTATGCGGGCTTTTGTATTCATACGGAATTATGCGCTCTCTCACAAAGACCTTACCCAAAAGTTGAAAGAACTGGAGACTAAATACAATAAACAATTTGAAGATGTGTATGAAGCCATAAACTATCTTCTGCAAAAAGATCAGCAGGAAAAGGAACAAAAGGAGCGTAAGCGAATAGGGTTTAAACCAAATCATGATTAAAAACCGTATCGAAACTTTGCTTCGTCCTTTCCTAAAAAGCGAAGAAGACAAAAGCAAGCTATTCACCGTGATATTACCATCTTTCGTGGTGAGGTCGGGGTATTTCCTGCTGGCTTATTTAACCCAGATTGCGCTTACTCGTATGCTTGGCCCAAGCCGTTATGGTGTTTTCGTATACACGGGCACCATCATCTTCCTGCTGATGAACTTTTCGTCGTATGGCTTCGAAGTGCTGGCCCTGCGGTTTACATCTACCTACCTGTCGGAGAACAAAATGGCCCTGTGGAAGGGCTTATACAAATGGTCGCTGCGGATGCTGGTTATTATCAGCACTATGGTGGCTGCCGGAACAGCGCTCTACCTGTGGGTATCGGTATACTGGCTTCACGTTATGGCTGAAACGCCCTACACTATGCCCATCCTGGTAAGCTGCTCCATTATCCCCATTTATACGCTGATGAACTTTTATGGCAATTTGCTCCGCGGGCAAAATAAACTGGTCATCTCCTTCCTGCCCGATAACACCATTAAACCCCTTTTCCTGCTGCTATCGCTGGTGGCCCTGCGACTGATATTGGGGCGGATGAACCTGTACCTGGCTATTGCGCTCAACCTGGTTTCGTTTATTGTGGCGTTTACGTTTGTAGTGGCCCTCTTTCAAAAAGGGAACCATACAAAGGGAGTGGTAGCTGAATACGACAAGCCCGTATGGCGCAAGGTGATAGGTTCACTTTTTGTACTTACCTGCGTGGGTACGCTGCATGGCCGTATTGATACCATTATGTTGCGTTATTTGAAAGATTCATCTCAGGTGGGTATTTATTACCTTGCCGAACGCGATGCCAGCGCCCTCTTCTTCTTCCAGTACATTATGAGCATTATTATTTCTCCATCCATTGCCCGCCTGAATATACGGGACGAAAAAGACAAGCTGCAAAGGGTTATCAGCCGCATGGTGCGCTGGGTTATGCTCTTTTCGCTGCCTGCATTTGTTGTGATGGTGGCTTTCAGCAAACCCATTATAATGCTTTCGGGCGGGGAGTTTCTGCCCGGTCAAACTGCCCTCATCATTATCTGCATTGGTCATATTATTGACGTGGCTTTTGGCCCTGTGCTCAACTTTGTGCTGATGACGGGCTACGAAAAATATAACACCATAGCTATGGCCATAAGTATAGGCATGAATATAGTGCTAAACCTGCTGTTAACACCCCGCATGGGCATCACCGGAACGGCCATTGCAGCCGCCAGCAGCACGGTGTTCTGGAATTTATACCTTTTCATCATTATTTATAAAAAAACAGGTATACGCACCTGGATTTTCGGATGATGTAAAAGTTGATTAATTTAGCCGCATGAAAAAGATATTAGTTACGGGGGGAGCAGGATATATCGGTTCACACACCATAATTGAACTTATTGGAAAAGGTGATTGTGAGGTTATTTCGGCAGACAATTATTCCAATTCCAAACCTGCCGCATTTGAGCGGATAAAAAAGATTACAGGAAAGGAAGTAAAGAATTACAACATTGATTTGTGCGATACCCATGCGGTGAAGAAAATATTTGCCGAGAATAAAGATATCGATGGCATCATACATTTTGCGGCATTCAAGTCAGTGCCCGAATCGGTGGAGAACCCGCTGTTGTATTATCATAATAATATAGCTTCGCTTGTAAATATATTGCAAGCGGTAAAGGAGTTTGCAATTCCCCATTTTATATTTTCATCTTCCTGTTCTGTTTATGGTGATATTGATAGACTTCCGGTAAATGAAGAAACCACGCTTCATGCTATTTCTCCTTACGGTTATACTAAGCAGATTGGGGAGCGTATTATAAAAGATTTTGCACATTCGTACACAGGTGCTAAAGCAGTTTTATTGCGCTATTTTAACCCGGTAGGGGCGCATCTTTCAGGCGACATAGGCGAAATGCCTTTGCAAAGACCTGTTAACCTGGTGCCTGTAATTACCCAAACGGCTATCGGTAAAATAAAGGAAACGGTAGTGTTTGGCGATGATTACGAAACTCGCGATGGAAGCTGCATCCGCGACTATGTGCATGTGAGCGATATTGCACGGGCGCATATTGACGCGTTATCGTATTTGTCTAATAATAAAGAAGCTCCCCGTTACTCAGTATTTAACCTGGGCACAGGCAGCGGGGTAAGTGTATTGGAAATGATTAACACATTTGAAAAGGTAAGTGGCGGCGTTAAGCTGAATTACCGCATTGGAGAAAGAAGAGAAGGAGATGTGATGGCTATTTATTCCGATATTTCAAAAGCGAAAAACATATTGAGGTGGGAACCTAAATATTCGCTCGATGATATGATGCTTTCAGCATGGAAATGGGAGCAGAATATGGCGAAGGGGGAATAGAATTGCTAATGTGCTATTATTAGTTTCCCGCTTCCAATAAGCTCTCCTGTTTCTGTAATTACTCTATAGAGATAAATTCCATTGGGTTGATTGCTTAAATCAATTGAAAATTGAGAGTTGAGAGTTGATAATTGGGAATATATTTTTTCACCCAATACATTATAAACTTCTATGGTATTCTGTTCATTTTCCATTTTCAACTTTCCATTTTCAACTATTGTGAACACTCCATTGCTTGGATTGGGATAAACTTTTATTGTATTGTAATTTACTTTTACTTCATTAATGGAAGTTGTAATATTCGTATCCTTAAAAGCAAAAATAACGCCATTATTATCCAATGCTCCTCCTGATGTTACTCCATACAACATATTGCCTGAAAGTATTAATGAGCCTTGTGGCAATGAACCATCGGTCTTATCAAAATAAAATAAATTATTGTATGTATTTCCATTGGTATCTATAGAGAATATATTCCCATGAGCACTTTGACCTCCTAATGGGGTCATTCCATATAAAGTGTTTCCCGAAAGTATTAATGAACCAAATGGGAACGAGCCAAAATTATAGAGGTCTTTATAGGTATTCCCATCCGTGTCCATAGAAAAAAGGCAACCACTATTCTGGCTGCCTCCTTTTTGAGTCATGCCATATAATGTGCTCCCCGAAAGAGTCAATGAACCCAAAGGATTTGCTCCATTGCTATCATTAAAATCAAGCAATTTTTTATATCCACTTCCATTGCTATCTATAGAAAAAATAACTCCATCATTATATTTCCCTCCGTAATAAGTCATTCCATACAGTACGTTATTAAAAAGAGTCAAATCACCATATGGTTGTTTGCCATTGCTGTCGTTAAAATCAAGTAGCTTTTTATATCCATTGCCATTTGTATCCATCGAAAAAATACAGCCGTAGCCATCTATTCCTCCTTGAGCAGTCATTCCATACAGTCTATTTCCCGAAATGGTCACTGAACCTTGGGGCACCCAACCCGTTGTGCCAGTAAAATTAAAAACAACTTTATAATCATTACCGTTTGTATCTATGGAAAAAACACATCCGGCATTATGTGTTCCTCCCTCCGAAGCCATTCCATACAGTTTTTTCTCCGAATATGTTAATTGGGTGAACTCAGGATATTCTCCATTTGCAGGACTGAAATCGAACAAGTCTTTGTAATTGCTTCCATTTGTATCGAGCGAGAAAATACATCCCTTCTTATCTGCCCCTCCATATTGTGTAAGTCCGTATAATTTACTCCCCACTAAAGTTAAAGAACCCCAAGGGTTCATTCCATTGGTATCGTTAAAAATATGCAATATCTTATACTGCGCATTTACAGCACTGTACAACATTATAAATAATACAATACATTTCGCTTTCATATTTACATTTTTATTGCTTCATCGTACTATCCAAAGGCATCACCAAAACTTTAAAATTAATGGGTTTCAAGAGCCTCACTTTTACTGGTTTCCCGTTTTGTTCTCCAGCTATCCATTTAGAAGCTGCGGTTATCCTAATCGCTTCCTTATTCAGAGTCGTATCTGATGTGCGCAAAATATTAATAGTAGAAACTGAACCATCCTTTTCAACAACAAAATTTACCCACACTATACCAGTTCCCTTTCTAACAATAGTACCAGCGGGGAATTTAATCGTGTTTTCATTAAAATATTTGAGAACATCTCCTCCCAAGAATTTAGGTTGTACTTGTACATAATCAAATACCCTTACACTATCGGGAGGGGGGATATGACCAAAATTATCAGTAGCTTGAGCAGAAACATATTGGGAACCTATAAGGACAAGGAAACCTATTAGTCCTGTTACAAAGAAAGATCTATAAAAACTCTTCTTTATTGTATTCATAATGATACAGTTTTATAATTTAATGAATTTAATAGTTTGGGTAGTACCATTTATATTTGCGACAAATAAGTAGACTCCACTTGCAAAAACATTGAAGTTTACCTGCTCTTTATACGTGCCCCGTAATTTATGTTCATCTCCTAATTTCATTACTTCCCTGCCTGTATAATCTATAATTTTAAATTGAATATAGGAATTTTGTGTTAATTCGTAGCTGATGGTTAAATCTTGATTACTTACCGGATTAGGATAAAGGGTAAGATTATATTGATTTTCTGAAACAGAACTCACATTTAAAGTAGGGTCAATACAGGGTCTTGAGCTCGGTACAAGTTTCCCATAAGAACAGGAAGGAGTATTGGCCGCACTGGTATTTACCACATCAAAACCTCCATATAATGTTTGAGGTCCTGGATATGCCCCGGTTAATAGATTTCTTCTTTTGTAGGGAGGATTAAAGCTATAAAACATTACAGAAGTGGTATCATCTATATGATTTAAGAGGTGGGCATGCCCCAACTCATGTAACAGCACATCATAAAAATAGTAATATAGTCCTACAAACAAGGTATCGGAAACATTATAATTCCACGAATAGCCACCAGCAAGAAATTTAGCCCTATCTATAACAATATCAGCCTCATGAACATAAGTCATCGAATCACCCATGTCGTTGCAACTATTGTCTACATATACGTATGTCTCCATTAGTATCCCAACAGGAAGGGGAGTTGGTGAAAAATAAATAACAGAAACTCCATCCTGTGTACTATTTTCTAAAATGGTATCACTACCCATTTTCCAGTTAATGCCTGTATAACAATTCCATTCTGATATAGCCTGCAACACATCAGCATTGATGCGGGGGTAGTTAGATATGCTTGTATCGCACCGGAAAACAATACTATTAGTATCATCACTCATGGCCATATTGTACCGCAATTTTTCGCCTGACAATGCTTCACTCATAATATTGTAGTTAATTATAAGAGCTGTTTGACCCGAGCCGCTACAAGTATTGGACACTATTAGATTACCGCTACCTGGAGTCATACTACTATATGCAATTAAAGTCGAGGGCACCTTAACCACAATTTGAGTATTGGTCCACGATATTATATCTGTACTATCTAAGTACGCTTGATTTGCTCCTCCCGAATTTGCATCCGAGACCGAAATAAGACCTTTTTCATTCCCAAAGTTACTTCCTTTTATAGTTAAAATGGAAGAGTTAGGTGGGTCACTTTTTCTATTTGTTCCGGCATTCACAGGTGGGATTTTATCTATAACCGGGGCGCAACCCGATGTACCGCATACTACGCTATCAGACCTTGAAGTGAAGATGTGGGTGTAGGTGAGATTAGAATATGAAGTAATAGTATAGGCAGTGTCATGCCTGTAATGCCAAATGGTATCGGTGCAATAAATGGGAACGGTATGGCAAGTATCGTAACAGGTATCATCACAATGCCCCAAACTATCCAAATGGCAGCAATAGGGATGGCAGGGGTAAGCTGGTACAACAGAATCACGGCATATATAACGAGTAGTATCATAATAAGATTTTACTGAATCGGGATGCCCCACGCTATCTATATATGCATAGGTTGCAAAAGGTTGATTGGTATCTGTAAGCATAACCTTTCCAGTTCCGCAAGGGTCTTGTATCCTAAATGCAATACGCATTATTTCCTTGGCCGTATCATTTAGCCATGTGCCATTGAGGGAAGAATCGTTTAAAGAACCAAAGTTTATATAAAATGTGCTGTCAGTTAACTGGCCCACATTTAGAGTAGGGCCATAATCACTAAAATCAGGCCCCGGGTCTACGTATATTCCACTGGTAGGATTGTCTCCTGCAAAGGCAGTTCCCCTAAACAAGATCTCTATGGAACATTGGTTGAGAATGGTAGCCGGAACGGAAGTTGCCATAACATTAAAGCCAAACAAGCTCGGGTTTCCGCAAATCACTTCCGGGTCTGCCAGCGAGATGGTTAGCGTGGGGTCAATATAACAGGTGTTTTCGTAGCTCCCGATATACCTGAATGTCCCCTGGGGATAAATTCCCCATTGGCTTTTACAGGTATTCCAGTTTAAATCGCCTTGTGTTATCGATATAAGCCTCATCAGCGTATGATTCTTGGTACTGCCGGAACCAACAGCCCAACCGCTGTCGGTAGGCAAAGGTGAAACAGTGCCTATTTCATCTAAAAAAGAAAAGATTACACTAGGCGTAAGTGTTATTTGCACCAATGAAACAATGTCTTTTCCCCTAAAAGTCAAACTATCCGACAACATACCGGCTTTATGCGTAAGACCCGTATCGGCATGGGCATTGGCAATTAAAAATGTTTTATGTCCTGCTATGGTTCCATGCAGGGCAATAAAGAAAGGCATAGCATATAACGAACCGTTAGTGGTTCCGAATAAATAATAGGAACTTAAATTGATGGGATTAGGGGTAGGATTATACAGTTCTATGGCATCGTTGAGCCCTATGCCCGAAGGGCCCGGTACAGTATCCTGTATATATTCCGACACGAAGGGAGTGGAGCAGGCACCTGTTGTACCCGGTAACAAGGGTTTAAATTCGGCATGGTAGATGCTTGAACAGCCGTTGGCTCCTGTAATGGTGATGGTAAAGGTGGTATTGGTAACCGGCAAGCTGATAAGTTCGGTAGAGGAGACAGCCGGTGAAAAATTATACGTATAGGGTGGCACCCCGCCCGTAGCCGAAAGAGGCCTATGGGTAAGGTATTGAAGTAACAGCGAGTCAGGATTCACAACAGGAGAATCGCAAAGTGTCATATTGCTATGTAGGGTTGTGTGGGATTTAGCACTTATAGCCCCTGTTATTAAAATTAATAACAGAATTAAGTAGAATTTTTTCATCTATACAAATATAATGGAATTAATAGTAATGTAAAACGGGAACAAACATAATAAATATTTTCAATATAAACACAAATTTGTGTTTATAAGTTTTTTCTATCACCTCAATCTTTGAGGCGTGAAATATTATAAGAATCCCAAGTTTATTAAAGCTTTTGGCAAAAATCTCCGAAAAATTCGCCTTGAAAAGGGAGTCTCGCAAGAATACTTAGCTGATGAAATTGGCATCCCTACAAATCAAATAGGAAGAATTGAACGCGGAGAAGTAAACACGTCTGTTAGTACTGCCTTTGCATTAGCAGTTGAATTAGATGTTCCTATTAATGTACTATTCGATTTTAAAATAGATTGATGCGTGTAAAAACTTATCATGTTCCCCAAAAGTCATTGATTGTTTTTGCATAGCATTTGCTACCCATTTGTATTGACCCCATTATATGTCACAACATACGCCTCTCAAGTGACATATAGTAACTACCTATATACCAATTAATAACAAGCAAATAACACAGTTCATACTGTCGCCAAAAGTGTGACGATTAAGCTCACTAAAAATTTATAAAAAATGTTCTAAGAATCTTACACTTCTCTCCACCACTTTTGGTCAGGATAGCTTTCGCCAATAATAATAGGCTCGCCAATTAAGGGTGTGGTAACGTTCACATGCAGTTCTCCGGCCTTTTTCAATAGCCTTTCAATAGGCTCGTTCCACGGGTGTAGCGCCAGGCAGAACTTGCCCCAATGCACGGGTAACAGCGTCTTGGCATTCAAATCAATGCTTGCCTGCACAGTTTCTTCGGGCATCATGTGTATGTTTTTCCAAGCTTGGTTATACTGCCCCGATTCTAATATAGCTAAATCAAACCGGCCATGTTGTTCGCCTATTGTTTTAAAGTGTGTATCATAACCACTATCGGCGCCGAGGTATATGGAATGCGTAGGCGTTTTCAATATGAATGAAGCCCACAAGGTTTTCGCCCGTGTAAAACTTCTGCCTGAAAAATGGCGAGCCGGAGCGGAAGTAAATTTTAATCCTTTTATTTTTTCTACACTATCGTTCCAATCAAGTTCGGTAACCTTACTCATGTCGAAGCCCCAGTATTCAAGGTGCGATCCCACTCCAAGCGAAGTGATGATGTGCGGAACTTTATCTTTTAATTTCAGTACTGTTTTATAATCGAGGTGGTCGTAATGGTCGTGGGTGATGAGCAAAATATCAATAGGTGGCAAATCGTCTACATTGTATGCATTGGTTCCATCGAAACTTTTAGCCGATTTAAATTTAAATGGAGAGGCATACCCGCTGAATACAGGGTCAACCAAAATATGTTTGCCGTCTATTTTTAAAAGATATGATGAATGTCCGAACCATACCAGCACAGGTTTTCCATCGGGTAGATTCTTTAAATCCTTTTTAACAGTAGGAATGGGGCGGGGCGGCAAAGTATCTTTAGGTTTATTCAGGAACTTCTTAAATGTTTTGAAGAAATCTCCCTTTTCCGACATCACAGGAGTATCATGCTGATTCTGAAAAATACCATCCCGATAATTAGGTGATTGTTGAACTCTTTTCAGTCGCTCGCCTTCGGGGTTTTCCCCCATCGATTTTATGATGCCCATGTGCTATAGTATGAATTGGGAGACGAAGGTAGAGGAATAATGTTGTACGGGCAGTTCCTTGTCATGTTGAGCAGAGCGAAACATCTCCTTACAATCAAAAGATTTTTCATTACGTTCAGAATGACAAAGGCACGTTTGTCATGTTGAGCGGAGCGAAACATCTCCATTATCTTAAATTATTTCCTCTCGAGAAATACTGCCTTCATCAGGAGGCCATACCATGACTTCATTATTAAGAAAGTTCCACTGTGGATTAGAAGTATTTATTAGGGCAACTTTCTTCGCTCTTGTCCAACCCTTAATTTGCTTTTCTCGTTTTATTGCAATATCCACGTATTGTGTTTTCTCAAAATAAATCAAATAATGACAATTGTATTTTCCTGTAAAGCTCTTTTTAGATCCCCTATTTATATAATGTTCTGTTATTCTTTGCGGCAGGTTATTTGTTACACCAGTATATAAAACTGTTTTGGTAGAATTAGTAAGTATGTAGATAAAATATTGGTGGTGATTCATAATTACAAAAATAGAAATTTAGGAGATTCTTTGCCGAAGGCTTGGACTAGTTCCTGTCATCCCGATAGCTATCGGGATGAGTGAAACAAAGAATCTCAACATCACAGAGATGTTTCACTTCGTTCAACATGACAAATACTGGGAGTTCTTATTATCTTATGCGGAATAACAATACAACTATCTTTGTCTCATGCCCCGATCCATCACCATACAAAAACAACAGGTTCCCGTTCCCGGATTAGGCACCTACCAACTGACCGGCAAAGAAGGTGAGCGTGCTATTTCACATGCTATTGCACTTGGCTATCGGCATATTGATACCGCCCAGTTTTATCATAATGAAGAAGATGTTGGCAATGCCGTGAATAATTCCGGTGTGGCTCGCAACCAACTCTTCATCACAACTAAAACATGGCCCACTGACTTTGTTAAGAAGAACAGCATTTCATTTGTAGAACAAAGTCTGCGGAAGCTGAAATTGGATCATGTAGATTTGTTGTTGCTACATTGGCCTGCCGATGAAAATGGAAATGAAAGAGGCATTGATATGCTGTTGGAAGCATACCATAAGCAATATAGCCGGCTGATTGGCGTAAGCAATTTCAATATTCCTCAACTGGAAAAGGTCCGGCAGAAAGCACCAATATTTTGTAATCAGATAGAATATCACCCTTATATAAACCAGCGTGAAATGTTGGAGTATGGTAAGAACAACGATTTACTGCTGACCGCCTATACGCCGCTTGCACGGGGAAAAGTGAGTAAAGATTCTACTATCATTTCCATCGCGGAGAAATATGGCAAAACACCGGGACAGATAACTTTGCGATGGCTTTTGCAACAAAAAAATGTGTGCCCGATACCTAAAGGCGGCAGCGAAAAGCATCTGTTGGAAAACTTGCAAGTGTTCGACTTTCAAATTCAAAATGAGGATATGGAAATAATATCTGATATAAATTCCCACTGAAATATGATAACCATCCGCACGGCTGAAGAAAAAGATATTGCTCCCATATTGGAGATTTATAATTATGCCATTCTGCATACCACTTCGGTATATTCCTATATTGAACATACGTTGGAGATGCGCCAAAAATGGTTTGAAGAAGAAAAAGCAGCCAACCACCCCGTATTGGTTGCCGAAGTGGATGATAAAGTGGCAGGTTTTATTTCGTATGGTCCCTTCCGCTCCTGGCCTGGATATCGCTACACGGTAGAGCATTCCGTGCATGTGCATAAAGATTTCCGCAGGCAAGGCATAGCCAGCCACTTGCTTGAAAAGATGATTGAAGCAGCACGGGAAAACGGAGTGCATGCTATTATTGGCGGGGTTGATGCAGCCAACGATGCCAGCATTAAACTACATAAACAATTCGGTTTTGAAGAAGTGGGTTGCCTAAAACAAGTAGGGTATAAATTTAACCAGTGGCTCGATTTAGTATTTGTAGAGTTAGTGCTTGATACGCCCGAAAAGCCGGTGGAAGGGTAACTAAGCTATTTTATTTATGTGAACCTCAAATTAAATAATTGAATATGAGATAAATTAGATTTTCATACGAAAATGCAACCTGTTTTTATATGATAAATATAGATATATTTGTATATATTTTTTTAAAATACTATATCATGAAAAAATTACTATTTACAACAGGTTTAATTTTTGCTTTTGTTCTGGAAGGTTTTTCCCAATCAGATAAACTAGATGGTTATAAGAAAAGTACATCTGAAAAAAAAACGACTACTAAAAAATATGATATGAAAGGCGTTGAAGGCAGTAAACCTGGAGGGGATAGTAGAAATATAGGAGTTCCTTGTTCATCTCCATCCAAGATTTCTTCCTCACCCAAGATTTCTTCCTCTAAGAGCATCGGACCTCCTATTTCATCTTCCTCCCCAAAAAAACCTGCTCCTTCTTCCCAAGCTTCAACTCCGGTTCATAATCCTGATACTACGCACATAACTAATCGGTGATGGATGTCACGAAATTTAAAGATCGCCTTGAAATTTTTGCTATTATAATTGGTGGTATTTGGGCGGTTTATACATTTTTCATTGAAAAATATATTTTGCCACGAAACGAACCTGCCTTTTTAGTAGCAAATAGTCATATTGAAAAAAGCAATATGGAAGACAGTATGCAAAGTTTCAAGTGTACCGTGGATATAAAGAACACCGGGGAAAACAGGATATATATCCTGGCATCACCTTATACAGTTACAGGATACATTGTAGAACCTAATTTAAACATAAGCGATACAGGGTACACAGCTATGCTAAACGCATATAAAGATGCCAACCAGGATCTACCGAGATTTTACATGGTTGATTCAACTCTAATAATTCAGAACGGTGAAGTGATCAGTAGCATGTCGTGGCTTGAACCGAATGAGGAAATCCCTGTTGAATTCTATACCTTCATACCTAAGAATTTACATTTTAGTGAACTCCTTTTTGATGTTAAATTTTTTGAAAAGAGGGATACAAACGGTCTAAAACTTACATATGCGGTTTCTCAATGCATACTTCATCCTACCATATCATTCAGAGAAAAAAAGTTCGGGAAGACACGGATAAAAACTCTGACTAATAACGACTTCGACTTACACAAAATTTTCTTTACAGAAACACATAGTTATTGTCTGTTTTGAATACCGGGTTTATATTGATTCGTTGAAAAATTTTATTTCTCCACCACCAATTTTCCTTGCCCAATTAAACTGCCGGTTTCACTTATTACTCGATACAAATAAACACCCGCGGGTTGGGAAGATAAATCAATTGTATTGTCACCCTGAGCGGAGCGAAGGGTCTTGGTTAATATAGGTTGCCCAAGCACATTATATACATTTAATATTACATCAGATTCTTCATCGGCTACGCCAGATTCAGAATGACAAGACAACACAAACCTCCCACTACCCGGGTTGGGGTATACGTTAACATAGTAAAGATTCTCCATGTTTTTAATACCGGCAGTAGATTCTGATATTTCGCGTACAACACTATTATTAGCGTCAGATATGTATATGTTTCCCAATGTGTCAAAGGCTAACCCGTCGGGGTAATTTAGTGTGGCATTTGCAGGTGTCCCTCCATCGCCTGTATAACCGGGTGTTCCATTTCCGGCTATGGTGGTAATAATTCCGGTAGAGGCTGTTACCTTTCGGATTGCATTATTTCGGTAGTCCGCTATATAAACGTTTCCGGAATCATCTGTAACTATTCCCGCGGGAGCAGCTAATTGAGCAGTAGTAGCTAATCCTCCATCACCCGAATATCCAGGAGTTCCATCTCCGGCAATGGTGTTAATAACCCATTGGGCATTGCTATGCAGAAAGCAGGAGATAACGAATAAAAGAACCAGTATATATTTTTTCATAGGAGAAAGTATAGGTCTCCATACAAAGTTAAGAAATAGAACTAGAAAACAAATGAATTATTTACTACTCAATCACCAGTTTCTCTATTATTTGCTGGCCATTTATGTTTATCTGGGCTATGTAGATGCCTGCCGCCTGCGACGATAAATTAATTTGCAATGGAAAATGATTAACGGCTGGATTGGTATATACTGCAACTCCAAAGCGGTTATATATTTTCACCGAGCATGTGGCAGGGTTGTTCAGCATCCAGGGAGCATTGTAGTTTATATTGAATATTCCTTTGCTTGGGTTGGGGTAAACCAAAATGATAGGCGAAAAACTATTCAAGCTGGAAATCCCTGTAATGCGGCTGTTGTTATATTTGAAAATAGCACCGTTTCCGGAGACCCCGCCATCGAATGCAAGTCCATATAAAGTATTAGCCAAAGCAACCATTGTACCGATAGGTTTTCCAAGGTTCAATGTGTCTTGACAAAAACAATAAAGCTCATGGTAAGTGCCATTGGTATCAATTGAATACATGGTTCCATTCTCATATATCGGTCCATTGGTTAAACCATATAAAATATTCCCAAAAATTGTTAGCGAAGAATTTGGGCTGGTTCCATTTGTAGTATCATTAAAGTTAAGAAGCACTTTAAATCCGCTTCCATCGGTGTGGATGGAGAAAACAGTTCCGCCACTGTAAAGTCCCCCATATTTTCCACCATGCAGAGTTGTTCCGCATAGCACATTGCCAATCATAGCAAGGTTACCATTGGGTTCATATCCGTCAGTTTCGTCAAAATAAAACAGGTCTTTATAATTAGAGCCATTTGTATCTAATGAAAAGATACAGCCATCATTGTATAGGCCACCCGTGTATGTTGTTCCATATAATATACCGGCAGAGTAGGTTAAATTACCAAGTGGATAGAACCCGTTACTATGATTGAAATTAAAAAGTGTTTTAAAATTATTGCCATTTGTGTCAATTGTGTAAACAGTACCATCTGAATAGGTTCCTCCACCTGTAGTTGTCCCATATAGTTTCCCCGAAACGTAAATTAAAGCGCCCGGGCCGTAGCCATCTGTCATATTAAATAGAAACAGATTCTTAAAGTTACTTCCGTCCGTATCTATGCTGAATATATTACCATCTCCTGAACCAACCGGCGTTGCACCGTATAATTTACCTGAAGCATAAACCAATGTGCTATTAAAATCGGAAGGGAGAGCCCCGTTCGTACCATTGAAATCAAGTAAATCTTTATATTGGTTGCCATTGGTATCAACAGAATATAAACATCCTTTTCCATAGCTTCCTGATGAATAAGTCATCCCATAGAACTTGCCGGAGGCATATATGAGCGATGTTTCCGGACTACTCCCATTGGGGCCAAAGTTATATACTATGCGAAGCTGTGCGGCAGATACATGAAAAATTAATATACCAAGCAATAATAGCAAAGGATATTTATTCATGAAAATCTTTTTTTTCTATATATGGCACAAATATATTCATTTTATTTTTGTATTACCAATTTCCCTTGCCCAATTAAACTACCACTTTCTGCCATTACACGATAAAGATAAACTCCTGCAGGTTGATTACTGAGGTTAATTGTAAATGGTGAATTGTTAATTGTAAATTGGGAATACACTTTCTCTCCAAGAACATTATATACTTCCACAGTACTCTTACCTCTTAGCTCTTCACTCTTAGCTTGTAGTTTGAATTCTCCACTGCTCGGGTTAGGATACACTTTCACCATTTCGTTTTCACCTTTCATCTCATTTATTCCGGTAAGATTTCGTGGACCATCGCGGTAAGTGTATTGCCTTGTCGCGCGCGGGCCGGGTGTTTCATCAATTTCCAGCACCGGTATATGTTGTCCATTTGCCAGCCATTTGTATTGTATTTGTTCGGTGGGTGGAGTTTGAAAGCCGATGTGCAGGGTATCAAGGTAAAAGGAATCTATGGGATAAAGAATCGTTTTTACTTTCAGGGTTGAGAAGGTTCCGAAAGGAGTGATGAGTGTTCCCCAGCCTTCCACATGATTGATGCGATATTGCTTTTGGCCATAATAACCCACTGAAGGAATAGAAATACTGCTGCTTGAATGGCACGAATCGGCATTGCCATAATTCATCGGGAAATTATAAATCACATCGATGTTGTTATCTCTTACCGGCGTAGGGATATTATTCACATTGGCTCCATAGCCTACGCTTTCATAATTCGAGGCCCCGTCTTTATAATAATTCACCAATTGGTTTATGGTAACTACGCCCAATTTAGGAGCCGTTCCGTTTTGTGCGACGGTAGCTTTATAGGATGGATAAAGTATAGGATCGTTGAAGAAGACCTGGTAAATAATAGAAGTAGAGGAAACACTCAGAAAGGTATCAACAGATTGGGATTGTACAGCCAATGCCGAATAATCCCAGGTTATTCCCTGGCCTGTTAAAGCGGGTGTGGGCAATCCTGCCGAATCGGCCGTTATGCTTACGCGCAGCATATCACCTGCCTGGGGCATATCAGCTTGAGTGATGGTGACTTGGGCACTTGTCCGAATGGCAAATGAAAAGAACAAAATAGAAAAAGGTAAGAGTGCTTTCATCTTTTTATTTTTTAGGATAGGTAAACAAAGATAAGAAAGTTTATGAGCCACAGGGTGAAGTCAAGAATTTTGATTTCACGATGGAAATTCCACAGTTGGAAATAAGGGGATAAACTATTTCAAAAATTCACTAAGTTTTAAATTAAAGTGGCTTTGGAGTAAAGTTGATAAGCTACAAGTGTTGATATCCAAAATATCACAAATCAGTGGTATTTTTTTAAATAACTTATTATCGTTTTCTGAGGCAGTTTCCTCTGTTACTAAAATGGGCTTATCAACTCCCAATGGGTCATTATCCTTTATGTTTTTACAGTAAAGGATAAGTTTTGCATCCGCAGATTCTAAATAAGCCCTCTTCTGATTTTCAAATTCTGTTGCGTTTATTTGTGCCTTTTTGACTTGAATGCAAAACTGATGTTCAAGCATATTAAAAAACTTTTTATCAGGAAGTAGGTCGTTTGATTTTGTATGTTTAGATTTTTCACTTAAAAACCCCAAGGTTTTAAGAATGATTCCTTTGGCTTGATATTTTGATTCTTCAATTACTTTATCTAAAATAATTATTTCACCACTATCGATTTTACTTTCAATAAAATTCTTCAAAGAATCATCATTGTCAAATGGGAGGTAGTATCGAACCAAAGCCATTAGCGAACTTGTGTCAATTACTACTTTCATTGAAGGTATTTATCGATTTTGTTCGGCTTGATATGTAAACTTTTACAAAATTCAGCTTCCCCTATAATACCCTCATAAAATGCAGATTGAATTGTCTTTATATATAATGGTGATAAGATAGGTTTAGCAATACCTCCTCCTAATTTTCTTCCTTCTTCTAAAGCTTTAACCTTTTCACGCTCTCGTTCCAGTCTTTCGTGTTCTTCTCTTTTTTTTATATTTTCGCGGATATCATCAACAATAATTTTATAATGTGTCTTAGATATTTTACCGTTTATAAGTAAGCGTGTATATAAAGAGATTGTACTTAAATTCGTATCATTTGAAATGCTTACAATTAAATCATGGTGATAATCATTCTTTGAAGATGCTTGCTCTAGGTTAATAATAGTAGAATCTAGATCTCCAATTAAAAAATAATAAGCAAAATCGTTACACCATTTTTCAACCTGGTTAAAGGAAATACCATCCATTGAATCTTCATTTGTTTTTTCATCAATTTCTTCCTCATTCAACAGATAATGACCAAGTTCATGTATTAGTGTAAAAATCTCCCTTCTCAGGGATTTTTGATTCCTTTTTACTACAATAAAATTTGGTGCCAAAAAGAACCCATTAATATTAGCTATCTCCTTCTTATTCCATGTTTCAATAAATTCAAAAACAAGAATGTTGTATTCAGATAGTTCATTAATTAGCGATTTTAAGAATTCCTTTTTATTATAATTGAATTCAGGATAAAGATGCTTTCTTACCTCACTTGCAACTTTTTTTGGATTATTTTTTATATTATAAAATGGCAATATCCTGTCTATTTTGAGATCAGAAAGCTTGGATAATGCAGAAAGAGCTATTTTTTCTTCTTCAAATTGATTTACAATTTGTTTTGCACCCAAACTAAGTTCTGCATTAAATTTATCTTTCCTGAAAAAGATGCTCTCTTCTTTTGATGCTTTTAAGTCCTTCGGATCAATATAATAGTTTATCCCTTTGTGGAAAATCGAGTCGATTTTTTTTAATAAGCTGATTTTAATTTCAGATTTGAAAACATCAACTTCCTTAAACTGCTTTTTAAATTCAGTATTTAGGTGTGATAGGATATCATCTTTTGAAAGTTTGTATAACTTCAAAAGATGATTAAGTCGTTCAATATTAATGTTAATTGAATTCACGAAGTCGAAATTGGACTATTACAGTAAAAATATTACAAAGGGATTCTGTAAATATAAGTGTTATTTTGTTGTTTCCTAAAAGCCAGATGACATTTTTTATTATTTCAAATGCTCCATCAGCCACTTGCTGAATTTAAGTACTGCATTGGCGCGATGACTCAGTTTGTTTTTTTCGTCCATGTTCATTTGGGCAAAAGTTACCGAATAGCCGTCGGGCATAAAAATGGGGTCGTAGCCGAACCCGTTGCTTCCTCTCTTCTCACTGGTGATAGTGCCTTTTACAATTCCTTCAAAAAACATCAGGTCTTCCATACCTGCCAGTGCAATCACGGTTTTAAAAACGGCTTTGCGTTGTGTTTCTCCATTCATCTGCTTCAGCACTTTCTCCATATTATCGTCGGCGCTTTTGTTTAAGCCGGCATAGCGTGCCGAGTACACACCGGGCCGTCCGCCGAGGGCATCTATTTCAAGGCCGGTATCATCGGCAAAACAAGGCATTTTAAATTTAGTGTAGATGTATGCCGCCTTTTGGAGGGCGTTGCCTGCCAGCGTAGGCGATGTTTCGGGGATATCGCCTTCAAACTGCACATCGGCCAATGAAAGTAGCTCGACCCGTGGTGGGAGCAATGGCTTTATCTCTTCTAGTTTGTGTTGGTTTTGCGAAGCAAAAAGCAGGCGCATAATCAATTGAAAATTGAGGGTTTAAAAATTGAAGATTATTTCGAAAAGAGGTGGAATGGTTTTCAAATTTCCATTCTCCGCTTTCAATTATCAATTCTATTCAAACTCTTCTTCGTGCTGTTCGGCGCTTTCGTCCTCTTCATCAAATGCCTCGCCGTCTCCTGTTTCTTCTTCTATCGCTTCTTCATCAGCCATTTCCACTGCCACTTCTTTCACCACCATGTGTGGTATGGGTCCATCATCATCGCCTGCTCCAAAATGCTCTACTGCTTCAGGATGGATATAGCGGTCTTCCGAATCATCCACTATAACGGCTGTTTCATCTTCTTCCTCTTCAACCGGCAGAATTTCATCGGCCGAAGTAACTTTATATTGAGGGGGCGCAATACCTACGCTTTTATTAATACGCGGATAGGTTACGGATGCTTCGGGTATGATCTTCATTAGTTCGATGAGCAGTATCCAGTTGCCTCCTTCGGGGTCGAATTCGTAGACAAACTTTTGGCGGGGATCTTCCACATAAGTGGCTATTTTGGTTTCATGCATCCAGGTGCCTTTCAAACCCTTGCTGTGCTTATGCAGCAGGATGATTTCCTTGCCTTTGCGCCAGCCTTCGCTGCTTACAAAAAACGAGGTAGGATGCGCGCCATCAAAACCAATGGAGCCTTGAATAGTGGTATGAAAATTTTCAAACGTTTGGGTCGACTTGATGTCAACTTCGCGGATGATTGTTTCATCATCTTCAAAATATATTTTAAAACGATAGACTGCCATAGCTTCTGTTCCTTTAGTAAGACAAAACTATGAAAAAAAAAGTTTATCTCCAGACATTCAGCAAAAATTAAATAGTTAGGCAAAATATTGGTTTATTTCAATTTTTTTATTACATTGCCGTCAACAAATTATTTTGAATGACTGTTGCCGAATACCTTTCCAACCAAGCGCCTGACAGGGCAGAGGCACTTACTGCCATCCATGATATGGTTATGGAGACGAATAAAAAATTAGCTGCCGATGTATCGAAAATGATGGGCGCTGACATGATTATATATACCCTAAAAAAACAGTTTGTATATGCGCTTGGCAGCGGGAAAAAACACATGAGCCTGCATGTATTGCCTATGTACATGGTTAAGACTATTCATGAAAAATATGAGAAGTTGTTTCCGAAGGCTAAATTCCAAAAAGGATGTATTAATTTTAGCCATGCAAATGAAATGCCGCCGGCTGTTGTGCATCAATTACTCACTGAATGTGCACAGGTAGATATGCAGTCTATCATGGAGAACAGGAAGAAGAAATAGGCAATCTCTTTTCAGGATATAGAAATCTTATTTTAAGAATATTTTCTATCTTTGTTAATGCATTTTATTACGGCAAGTATTTACCAAACTATCTGTATATGAAAAAAATACTACTTGTTTCAGGGATATTACTTGGCTTATCATTTTTTGCCCCTTGCAGTGCGCAGCAAGGCCAATATTATGACTTTGATTCCCTTTCTATAGGTATGACAAGCCCCGGAGGGCGTGTTTTATCATTGGCATTATTCAAGGATAGCATTGGTCCAAGCCCCTTATTTGCTGGAGGACACTTTACCATAGCCGGAAGGCAGCCTGCATTGAATATTGCCGAATGGGTGTATACTACTAATAATTATATTGCTTACAGCCCTCCGCAGGGTAAATGGGTAGCTCTCGGAAGCGGTATCAATAATGATGTTTGTGCACTCGCCATGTATAGTAATCATTTATATGCCGGGGGTAAATTTGATACTGCCGGTGGCATTGCGGCCAACCATATAGCCCGTTGGGATACGTCGGCTAAAAAGTGGGATTCGCTCGTAGGCCAATTGAATGGAAATGTATATGCCCTTTGCGTATACCATAATACACTTTATGCCGGAGGTGATTTCACCATTGCCGATGGAGATACTGTAAATCGCATTGCTGCATGGAATGGAAGCGCATGGGCGCCCGCAGGAAAAGGCTTTGATACAGGTGCCGTATTTGCCCTTGCGGTCAGTAATGATACCCTTTATGCCGGAGGCTCGTTTATTAAATCAGGTGCAACTATATTGAATCATATTGCAAAACTATCCGGTTCGTCATGGGAATCCTTGGGCGTTGGAACCAATAATACCGTGTATGCTTTGACTGATTATAGTCAGTCATTATGCATTGGGGGCGCATTTACAGCATCAGGTGGCATTGCAAATAGATATCTTTCTTTTTTCGATGATTTCGCTACTTATACATGGAATAATTATGTAGATAATGTTGTGAATGACACTGTTAGAGCCCTTTGTATAGGGTATTTTCCTGTCTTTTCGATAAATAAACCAAGAAAAGTATACTCTAATTTTGCTGATATGTTGTTGATAGGCGGAAATTTCGATAGTGCGAATGGGATAACTGATAGATATTTTGCAACAGATCTGTTTGGTAATGGCAATGTTTCGCAATTGGGCGGACCTGTATACGCACTGGCTTCACAGCCCATGGAAATAAATTATGCAGGCGGAGAATTTAAAAGTGCCGAAAATGATGATAGTACTTTTATCGAACCGTTAAACAATATAACAGTGCTTACATTACATAATCTTGGCGGAGGTGTTGCAAGCCTTTCTAACCAAGTCGATATAAAAGTTTACCCCAACCCAAGTAAGGGTAATTTCACTTTATCTCTCAGTCATCCCGATCTCGCCTCAGGCGAGACGGGGTCCCAAACAATAGAAATTTATAATATGCTTGGGGCAAAGGTGTATGATGGGATGCTGATCTTGCCTAAGGCGAGACAGCATGTCTATCAACTAAACCTTTTAGCACAGCCCAACGGAATTTATCTGTACAGGCTCCTGACTAACCATGGCAATTTGATTGGGCAAGGAAAATTGGTGATACAGAAATAATTTTGAAAACAGGTGAATATTACCCGTATTATTCACCTATAAATTTCCACATTACACTGCTTGTTTTCCGGCTTTAGTCGAATAAGTGTTGACTTAAAGTAAAAGTGGGGATATTTTCGTCTTCAGAATTGGAAGCTATGAAAACTACCCTTGTAGCAATTTATATAGGATTTACCATCAGGCTATTGGTATGCGGCAGCATTTTGCCTTCAACCTGTGTAGATAAGAGTCGCATTGCACAGGCTACCCCTGCCGATTCAGTTGCTATTATTCATCACGGCAAATCAGTTTCTTTCCGCGAAGAATAAATTTTTTCTATTTCTTTTCCCTTTTTGCCCGGCATTGCCCGGCACAGTCATTGACTATTTTATAAACCACTTTTTCGTGTTCTACCTTTGCAATAAATAGTTGTCAGTGGTCGGTTATCAGTAGTCAGTAAAGCATCTCTATTCTGACCACTGACCACTGATAACTGACCACTCCAAACTTAAAAACACATGTCATTTTTACGTTCCCGCGATTATCTGCCGCAAATTCAAACAACCATCCTAAGCCAGCTTACTAAAGGCGATTTGCTGGTACAGGTTGATGCCGAAGAAGATGCACAGGAAGAAATTAGTTCTTACCTCCGCCAGCGTTACGATGTAACTATTGCTTTCGCAAGCACGGTAGTGTTTGCTCCCAATGCCGCTTATAATGCGGGGCAATTGGCAGAGCTGAACTATCCGGCATGGATAAACCAGAATTACACCGCCGGGGCATTAGTATCGTATACTGATGGCAATGCATACCTCTGCACCGTCAATACCGTAAGTGATGCACCACCCACCAATGC
>Ga0207024_10084_pt1 | contig 28282 bp, 24 predicted proteins | sample Alteio_BWMinCont_44_FD_153470 | JGI IMG/M metagenome (GOLD analysis project Ga0207024, IMG submission 153470) | Enriched cells from forest soil in Barre Woods Harvard Forest LTER site, Petersham, Massachusetts, United States -... | ecosystem: Environmental > Terrestrial > Soil > Temperate forest >...
GAAAGCGCTATGACTAAACGTTTGCGCAGCCTAGGCCTTGATATTATGATAGGGCATGATGCGAAAAATATAGTGCAGGCTGAAGTAGTCGTGGTTTCTTCTGCGATTAAAAAAAATAATGTTGAATTAAAAGCTGCCAAAGAACAGCATATTGCGATTGTTCCACGAGCAGAAATGTTGGCAGAACTAATGCGCTTTCGTTGTGGTATTGCCGTCGCTGGTACTCATGGAAAAACCACGACAACAAGCTTAGTAACGTGTTTATTAGCGAAAGCGGGGTTAGATCCTACCTTTGTAATTGGTGGTTTATTAAATAGTGCAGGTACTAACGCACGTTTAGGCGCTGGGCCTTATTTAGTTGCCGAGGCGGATGAAAGTGATGCTTCATTTTTATATTTGCAACCAATGGTTTCTATCGTCACTAATATTGATCAAGATCATATGCAAACGTATGATGGCGATATTCAAAAACTTTACCAAACCTTTATCGACTTTCTACACCATTTGCCATTTTATGGCTTAGCCGTGCTATGTGTAGACGACCCTGGTATCCAAGTTATTTTAGATAAAGTAACACGGCCTGTTAAAACGTATGGACTAAGTGCGCGTGCTGATGTGCGAGCAATAGAGATAAAACAAATTGGTTTGCAAAATCATTTTATAGTTAAACGCGGCGATCGGCACGCTGATTTAGCCATTACTTTAAATTTACCCGGTGAGCATAATGTGTTAAATGCTTTGGCTGCTATTACCGTTGCCACGGAATTAGGTATCAGTGATGAACATATTCAAGCGGCTTTAGTAGAGTTTTCTGGCGTTGGGCGTCGGTTTCAAATTCATGGTGAATTAAACTTTAAAAATGGTAAAGCTTTATTAATAGATGATTATGGACATCATCCGAGAGAAGTGGCAGCTACCTTACAAGCTATTCGCGCCGCTTGGCCGGAAAAAAGATTAGTGATGGTTTATCAGCCGCATCGTTACACTCGCACGCATGATTTATTTGAAGACTTTACTGTCGTATTAGGCGGGGCTGACGTCTTGCTCATGTTAGAAGTTTATTCAGCGGGTGAAGAGCCTATTGTGGGGGCAGATAGTCGCAATTTATGTCGTAGTATTCGCCAACGTGGTAAAGTCGATCCTATTTTTGTTGATCCCGCTGATACGCTGAAAACGGTATTAGATGATGTAATAAAAGATGGTGATATTTTATTATTGCAGGGAGCCGGTAATATTGGTGCTATTGCAGTGGAGTTGGCGAAGAAATAAAATATGGAAGCAAAAAATACAACACTATTTCATCTCGAACACAACATTTCCCTTGCTGACTACGTCTCCTGGAAAAGTGGTGGCAAAGCCAAACAATTATTTATTCCTTCGAGCCTAGAAAATTTGCAAGTTTTTCTGAAAACTTTGCCCATTGATGAGGCGATATTATTTATTGGCTTAGGGAGCAATTTATTAATTCGCGATGGTGGTTTTAATGGCACTGTTATCTTTACCCAAAAGCATTTACGTGCCATAAATTTACTTGATAATCAGCAAATTTATGCGGAATGTGGTGCTGCTTGCCCGACTTTAGCACGTTTTGCAGCGAAACATAATTTAGTCAATGGCGAATGGTTTGCAGGCATTCCGGGTACTGTTGGCGGTGCTTTAGCCATGAATGCTGGCGCATTTGGTGGTGAAACCTGGGAACGCGTTGTCAGTGTACAATGTATCGATCACCAGGGTGAATTGCATCAGCGTGAGAAAAATGATTTTGACGTAGGTCATCGCAGTGTTATAACAGCGCGAGATGAATGGTTTGTGGGCGCTACATTTCAATTTGAAATTGGCGACAAGCAAACTTCATTAGATAAAATTAATCAATTATTGGATAAACGTGCAGCGACACAACCGACAGGTGTGCCCACTTGTGGGTCAGTATTTATCAATCCCCCGGGTAATTATGCAGGGCGTTTAATAGAAGCCTGTGGTTTAAAAGGCTATACTATAGGCGGGGCTATAGTGTCTGAAAAACACGCGAACTTTATTGTTAATACAGGCCATGCAACCGCGACCGATATTGAAAAATTAATTGATTATGTGGCTGCCACAGTTTTTGCTCAACAAGGTGTACAATTAGCACGAGAAGTTAAAATTGTAGGTGAGCCGACAGGATTTTAATATGCTGCGACGTATTTTATATAGTATCCTTGCCATTGGCCTGTTAATAGCCGTGATAGCGGCTTATATCTATATACGTAGCCCTGCCACCTTTCCTATTAAAACCATCCAAGTGACCGGTAACTATACCCATATCAATCAAACTGATATTGAAAATACCGTGTTACCTTATACCTTAGGTGGATTTTTAAATTTAAATTTAACCGCACTGCAGCAAGCTTTGCTAACCATGCCTTGGTTAGCGCGAGCTGATATTCGAAGAGTGTGGCCTAATAAACTTATTATTAGCTTGCAGCAACATGTGCCCATTGGCTATTGGAATGGTAAAAGTTTATTAAGCGATCAAGGAATTGTGTTTACTCCAGTTAGTTTAAGCGATGTGCCAACTAATTTACCTCAGTTTGTAGTGGCAGATAGTGATAGCCAATTAGTTTTAAGTAATTATTTATTAATGAATCAGCAGTTGGCGAGTTTACAATTATCGGTGGTGGCAGTTAATTTAAGTGCGCGCCAAGCTTGGACAGTTACCTTAAACAACGGCATTATTTTATTGTTGGGCCGCGAAGATTTGTGGAATCGTTTAGCACGATTTATTGATACTTACCCAAGAATTATTAATGATAAAGCGAATAAAGTAGTGAGTGTCGATTTACGGTATGAAAGTGGTTTAGCTTTGCAATGGAAGGGTAGAGCGCCGCCTGTGGTTTAAGTTACAACACACACAACTTCAATTTAAACTCAATAGTGGTTTCAACTTGCTGCGGTCGTTGCTCAAAATTTACCTTTAAAAATCTGACTGTCATGCGGTGTTTACCCACACTCACTTCGGGAATAACCTGATATTTTTCTGGGATCCATAATTGCAATAATTGATAGGGCAATTTAGGGTCTAAGTTAATTTGACAAAAACCACTTTCTGCCAATTGAGTTTCGTCAGTATGCCAATCACGAATAATATTTAGCATATATTCAATAATATATTTTATTTCTATTACGTCGTTAAACCAGGCTTGTAAATCAGTCTGTCGTTCTTTACCCGTTTTTTGTAACCAGTGATGATATAAAGGCACATCAAAGCTCCAACCACCACCAGGACGTGCTAAGGAATAGCGAATGCTGGTTAAAAATTCATTAGCCCGCAAGCTTTGTCCAAATTTACCAAACGTTGTTTCTAGATAAGTAATATGCTTACTCAATGTTTCAATCATCGCTTGCGATTTTTCCGTATTCACATTGGCTTTTTTTTCTAACTGTTGAATTACTTCTTTAAAGTGAATCAATTCAGTGGTTAGTTTGCTTTTAAAGTCAGGCCGATCTAATACATTTATTACTTCGATTAAACTTTGTATCGCAGCGCGGCTATCAAAATAATTATCTTCTTTAATATAATGTTGGGTTTGTCGAAACAAACATTCTAAGCGTAAACAAACTCGAATGAGTTCATTAAGAGGATGCTCGTAAAATATTAAATCACTCATCATTTTCCCTTTGCTAAAGCCAAATACTGTTGGTGTAAGCGATCAATCTCGGGTAATACCGTATCAATACTGCCATTATTGTGGATGATATCATCGGCTTTAGCAAGTCGTTTTTCCCGCGTGGTTTGTGCAGCAAGGATTTGATTAATTTGTTCAAGGCTAATATTATCGCGGGCTAATAATCGCTGTTTTTGCGTCTCTTCACTCGCATCTACCACTAAAACCCGTTGAATTAAGGGATTGGGTTTACTTTCCACTAAAAGAGGTATCACTAAAATACAATAAGGCGCGGTAGATTGTGCAACTCTTGCTCGCATTAGCTCACGAATTAAAGGATGGAGTAGATTTTCTACCCAAATCCTTTCAGTTGGATTGGCGAAAATAAGCTTAGCTAACTGTTTGCGATCTAGCTGACCATTTTCTAGCAAAATTGTGTTTCCAAAATGCTCAACGATTTGTTGTAAGGCTGATTTTTCGGGTTCGACCACTTCCCGAGCGAGTTTATCAGAGTCAATAATATTAGCGCCGAGCAAGCCAAATTGCTCCGCAATCGTCGATTTACCACTGGCAATGCCACCGGTTAGCCCAACGACTAACATAAATTCTTTCTCCTAATTCTAAAGTAGATAATTAGAGTGTAGACTATCCGTTTTAAATTAATATATTTTTTTAAACTGTTTTTGCATTAAAATAAAACCATGTGGGTAATTCATGGTATGATTGAAAGTTATTTTTAGAGGATTTTAAAGCAAAAATGCGTTCGTGGCATCATCTATTTCATTCGCTGTTATCCTTTATTGCGCTATTAGTTTTAATAGTGGCGCTAGTGATTTCGGTTGCGCGCTCATTGACACCTTTATTAAATACTCATAAAGGATGGTTTGAGCAATTAGCCACGCATTTTATTGGTAGCCCCGTCGAAATTGAATCCGTGAATGCCAGTTTTGAAGATTTTGCGCCTGAATTTGATTTTGAAGATGTTACGATTTTAAGTGTCAACACTCAGCAACCCTTCCTAAAATTAGCTAGCTTACACATTGGTATAAATTTATTACAAACAATTTGGCAACGACAATTTGTCGCTAAATATTTTATTTTAGAAGGCACCACCATTAATTTACAACGTAGTGCTTCAGGAAGTTATAGTATTAATCAACAAGTAGTAAATACTAACACCAATTCTAGCTTGATAAGCCAAGATTGGTTAAGCCCTGATACCCAAAGCATGGCTAATTTATTATTAGCGCAGCAACAAATTACTTTAAAAGATATTAATTTATCTTGGCAAACCAAGCAGCATTTAACCATTATTATTCCAAATTTAACTGTGACTTTATTAAATAATGGTAACAATCATCAACTTCGAGGTAGTGCAGATTTAATAACGAAAACTCATAGTAAATTAATTGTTGCGATGGATTTAACCGGTAATGTGATGGATCGCAACTCGCTACATGGTTTGTTTTATTGGCAAGTGAAAGCAATTCCATTAGGGACCTGGTTTCGAGAAATGATTCCACGAATTCATATTAAAAAAGGTGAAGCTAATATAAAAATGTGGATTGACTTACAAAAAGGTAAAGTGCAAGACGCTCAAGCCTTGGTTGATTTTAATAATTTAAGCCTTCAATCTGCTAAAAATAATGCCATTATTCCTATCACTGCTTTAACAGGCGATTTACTTTTACAACAACCTGAACCTGATCATTGGCGATTTGCTGCAGAAGACTTAACTTGGGTTTTCCAGCAAAGAGCGTGGTCACTTGATAATCTTTCCCTTGATTATGATGCTAACAAACCTAGCCAAGCCTTATATCTCAAGAGTTTTAATTTGGCGAAATTACAAACTTGGTTGGCTATTAACACGTGGTTGCCGGAACATTATGTAGAGTTAGCAAAACAATATCAAGCTAGAGGACAATTACAAGATTTAGCTATTTTGCACCAAGGCGATTTAAGCAATACCGATTTAAACTCATTTTATTTACATACCTTATTTAAAAACGTTAGCATAGCCTCTGTGAATGGATTACCAGGAATAAGCCATTTTACCGCGGAATTAACTGCTCGACCTGAGGGTGGCAATTTATTGGTTAATAGTAATAATGGCCAAGTTGATTTATCCAATTTATTTACCCATGCATTACCTTTTACGATGTTAAGCGGTAACATAACTTGGCAAAAACTAAATGCCGGTTGGCAAATTGATGCCAGCAATTTACATTTTGCCAATCCTATTTTTGATGATACTACGCAAATGAGTTTGTTATATCAAAATAGTATATCAGCTAGCCATATTGATTTATTATCTACTTTTACTCAAACAGATAGCAGTAAAATAAATAATTTGCTACCCACTCGTATTATGTCGCTAGGCTTAACAACCTGGTTAGAACAAGCATTTATTGCGGGAGAAAATGAAACTGGAACAATAGTTATGCGAGGTAAGTTAGGAGATTTTCCTTATTTAGCTCATAATGGACAATTCATTGCTGATGTCACTATTAATAATATGACCTTAAGCTATGCCGATGGGTGGCCTTATGTCTATCAACTAAATGGCAGATTGCGCTTTGATCCACTGGGTATGCATTTTAAAGCTGCCAGTGGTATGACAGTTAACCAAGTTATCGATAATACCACAGCTGAAATACCAGGAGTAATCAGCGGTAAGGCTGCATCTCTCTATATTCATACCAATGTCGCCATGGATATCAGCGATGCTTTGCACTTTATTGAAGTGAGTCCCTTACAAAAAACTTTAAGTGGTTTAAGCGAATTGAAAGGCAAAGGCCAAACTAAATTAGCCTTGGATTTAACCATTCCATTAAGCAGTGATAGCGCCGAAAATACCAAAGTAAAAGGTAAACTTAATTTAGTCAATGATAGTATTGTTTTGCCCAATTGGGGACTCAATTTAGACAACGCAAATGGCTTATTATTATTTACTGAAAAAGGGGTGTGGAGTAACGGATTACACACAAGTTTATTTAATCAACCTACGCTTATTAAAATTAAAACTTTAGCAGATGGCAAACACCAAACTATTACCCAATTTATAGTTGCTAGTAAAGTCGATATTAATGATATTAAAAAACATTTTAGCTTGCCAGATTTTTCCATGTTGCATGGGATCAGTGCTTATACTGGGGTGTTAAATTTGCGATCTAAAAATCAAGCCGATCAGTTAATCATTAAATCGAATTTAAGCGGTATTAATATTGATTTACCACCACCTTATGGCAAAACCGCACAACAAGTTAGCCCCTTTAGCTTGTTGGCTTTTTTTAATAAGCAAAGCACGCAACTTAAAATAAATTATCAAGATAAATTAACAGCTAATATTTTATTAAGTCATAAAAATCCTGATAGTACTATTATTTATAGCAAAATTAATTTTGGCCCCAAAATATTAAGCTTGCCAAAACAACCCGGTTTAATTATTACCGGTTACATTCCTGAGTTTGATTGGTCAGTATGGCAACCCTATCTTTCTAAGCATACTAGTAATAATAGTACTGGTGCGAGTACGAACACCAAGCAAGCTAAATTATATCCGAATGTCGATTTAGGCATAGGCAAAATAACTGCTTATGGGCAAACTATTTTTGATGCTAATATACAAATTCAACATACACTGGATAATTGGCAAACACTTATTGATAGTACTAATATTGCCGGCACGATATTATTGCCAGATAACTTTCCTCAACAAGCGTTAGGCTTATATTTCAAACGACTTTATCTTGAACCGATAAAAACGAGTGCGGATAATGATAATACCCCTGCAAGTCATTTCGATCCAAGTAGCATACCGCCATTAACAGTTAATATAGATGATTTTCGTTATGGTGAGCATCACTTTAACATGGTTAAATTTAATTTATTATCCAATGCTAATGGTATGACAGTAAATAATTTAGAAATTAAATCATCTACGATTGATCTCGCAGGCAGTGGCAGTTGGATAAAGCATAAACAAGATACCCTAGTTTCAGTCAATGGGGCGGCTAACTTTACTAATTTAGGTGATACCTTAACGGCCTGGGGTATAAACGATAAATTATATCAAGGTAATGGGCAAGCAAGCTTTAAGTTAAGTTTGCCACTGGCAAAAGCTGAAATTGATTTCAAGCATGCACAAGGGCATGCCAAGCTAGAATTAAAAAATGGTATTATCACTGGCTTAGATGACAATACTAATAAATTATTAAATGTCGGTAAAGCGCTTAATTTATTTAGTTTAGATACCTTATGGCGGCGTTTAACCTTAAATTTTTCAGATTTAACGCATAAAGGGTATAGTTTTGATACTATCACAGGTAACTATGTATTAGCGCATGGTAAAGCCGGCAGTACTGACACTTATGTAAAAGGGCCAGTAGCAGATCTTTATCTTACGGGCAATGTAAATTTATTGGCTAAGAACTATGATCTTAAGCTAAAAGTTGTGCCACACTACACTTCCAGTGTGCCGGTCATTGCCACTATTCTAGGTGGCCCTATTATTGGTGTGGCGGCTTTTGCCGCGGATGCTTTAATTTCTCCTGGGGTTGAGAAAGCCTCAGGACAAAACTATACTTTAACCGGGCCATGGGATGCGCCCGTTATTGAAAAAGTAAAATAACGAGATATTTATTATATATGTCTAATATCATTGAAATAGCCACCCAGCAATTACTTGCTTCAGCTAATATTCAGTCAACTGAATTAAATCAAGTGTTTGATAAACTTTTATCACGTCGTATTGATATGGCCGATCTTTATTTCCAATCCAGTTGTTCAGAATCATGGTCACTCGAAGCCGGTATTGTGCGATCTGGCAGTTATAATATTGATCGGGGTGTCGGCGTGCGGGCTGTAAGTGGTGAAAAAACCGGCTTTGCTTATGCCAATGAAATTGCCTTGCCGACCTTAAGCCAAGCTGCAGAAGCGGCCCGTAGTATTACCCAACAAACTACGCAACAAGTTTTAAAAGTATCCGCTAATTCAATAGTAAAAAGTTTATATTCTTCACAAAATATTTTAACCAGTTTATCCGAAACAGATAAAATTGCTTTGTTACAAACGATTAATTCTGTGGCCCGTCAACAAGATCCACGCGTTAAGCAAGTGATGGCGAGTTTATCCGCAGAGCACGAAACTATTTTAATTTTAGATACCGATGGCAATACTGCAGCGGATATCCGGCCTTTATTACATTGCAGTGTTACAGTTATTGTAGAAGATGGCAAAGGTGGGCGTGAGCAAGGCCACGCAGGTGGCGGTGGACGCTATGATTATCGTTTTTTTGTAGAACAAAACTTGGCTGAGCAATTTGCCCGCGAAGCAGTGCGCCAAGCCTTAGTTAATTTAGAGGCTATTCCAGCACCTGCGGGTATGATGCCAGTGGTCCTGGGTGCTGGTTGGCCTGGGGTATTATTACATGAAGCTATTGGACATGGTTTAGAAGGTGATTTTAATCGCAAAGGTTCTTCGGCTTTTAGTGGGCGTATTGGTGAGCGAGTGGCATCGCCCTTATGTACTATAGTTGATGATGGTACTTTAGCAAATCGTCGCGGTTCATTGAATATTGATGATGAAGGCACGCCAACACAATGCACCATGTTAATTGAAAAAGGGATCTTACGCGGGTATTTACAAGATAAATTAAATGCGCGTTTAATGAAAGCGGCGCCGACTGGCAATGGTCGGCGCGAATCATATGCCCATATTCCTATGCCGCGCATGACCAATACCTATATGTTGGCAGGCACCGATCATCCAGCGGATATTATCGCCTCGGTTGAGAAAGGTATCTATGCGGTTAATTTTGCCGGCGGCCAAGTCGATATTACTTCTGGGCAATTTGTATTTTCTGCCAGTGAAGCGTATTTAATTGAGCACGGTAAAATTGTCGCGCCGGTAAAAGGCGCTACCTTAATTGGGAATGGGCCCGATATATTAAATAAAGTCACCATGGTCGGTAATGACTTGCAACTTGATAGTGGCATTGGCGTGTGTGGAAAAGAAGGGCAGAGTGTGCCAGTTGGGGTTGGGCAACCGACTTTAAAAATATCCGCTATGACAGTGGGAGGAACTCACTAAATGAGCACGGAAGTTTTATTAAAAAATATTGTAGCAGCAATTTTAACGGAAGCTAAACAACTGGGTGCTGATTCTGCCGAAGTAAGTGCGACTATTTCTAATGGTTTTTCCGTGCAAGTGCGCAAAGCCGAAGTTGAAACCTTGGAATATCATGATGATAAAGGTTTTAGTGTTACGGTTTATTGTGGTCAATCACAAGGTTCCGCAAGTACTACTGATACACGTTTTGAGGCGATTAAATCAACCGTTTTGGCGGCCTATAATATTGCCAAATATACTCAACCGGATCCGGACGCCGGCTTAGCTGAACAAGAGTTAATGGCCTTTAATTATCCCAATTTAGATTTATATTATCCCTGGGCTATTAAACCAGAAATGGCGATTGAATTGGCTATAGCCTGTGAAACCCGCGGCTTACAAGCAGATAAACGTATTACTAATTCTGATGGTGTTTCTATCAGCACACAAACAAGTTTTTCCGCTTATGGCAACACGCATGGATTTATTGGCATTTATCCCAGTACTTATCATGAAATTAATTCAGTCTTAATTGCCAGCATGAAAGGTGATATGCAGCGCGATAATAGCTATAGTGTAGCGCGAGATCCCAATGAATTATGGGATATTAACTTTATCGCCGATCAAGCTGTGGAGCGCACTTTGAGTCGTTTGCAACCACAAACCCTATCTACTAGAGCCGCACCGGTTATTTTTATCAATGAAGTCGCGCGAGGTTTATTAGGTCATTTTGTTTCAGCAATTCGTGGTGCATCGTTATATCGAAAATCTTCACTCTATTATGAAAAATTAGGCCATACTATTTTCCCTACCTGGTTTAATTTATATGAACAACCGCATTTACTGAAAGCGATAGGGAGTACCCCTTTTGATGCAGATGGTTTAGCCACTAGTGAAAAATTTTTTATTGAAAAAGGTGTCTTAACTAATTATGCTTTGGGAACCTACAGTGCCCGTAAGTTAGGTATGAAAAGCACCGGTAATGCGGATGGTACGCATAATTTATCGCTTATTACGCCCAAAGAAACCTTTAACAGTTTATTAAAAAAAATGGATACGGGTTTGTTAGTGACGGAATTGATGGGCCAAGGGATTAATATTACTACCGGTGATTATTCGCGTGGCGCCTCTGGTTTTTGGGTGGAAAAAGGTATCATTCAATATCCTGTGCATCAAATTACCATTGCCGGAAATTTACGCGATATGTTTGCTAATATTGTCGCAGTAGCTGATGATGTTGATGTGCGTGGTAATATTCGTACCGGTTCCATCTTAATTGAAAACATGATGATCGCAGGGAAGTAGCTATAGATGGTAATTTTTCAGCAAGCTAGGCTGTTGACATTATGCACACATTGTGCTAAATTTAGATTATGAATAATCTAAATTTACACTATAATTTTGCGGCTGATAAAAATCAGCATTTAATACAAACTAGAAATATTAGCTTTGAACAAATTATTGCCGCTATAAATAGTGATAAATTGTTAGATACAATTGAGCATCCAAATAAAAAGAAATATCCCAATCAAAAAATGTACATAGTAGAAATAAACAATTACATATATTTAGTTCCTTTTATAAGAGAGTCAGAACATAAAGTTTTTCTTAAAACTATTATCCCTAATAGGAAAGCAAATAAATTATATAGGAAAGGAGATAAAACATGAGTTTAATTAATAAAAAACCAGTAACAAAAACAAGCTCAGAAAAAAAACAAATTCAAAAGGATTTTCAGTTAGATGCTGAGGAACAAGATTTATTAGAATCTTTTGAACGAGGAGAGTGGGAAACTACCAGTAACTCAGAAGAGGAGAAATTGTTTGCAAAGAATGCGGCCGCAAATTATTTACGAAAAGATGTACGTATAAATATTAGATTATCTAGTAATGATCTTGAGTTAATTAAAGAACGTGCAGCTTTTGAAGGATTACCATATCAAACTTTAGCAGCAAGTGTTTTACATAAATTTGCCGCTGGTCATTTATAGACTATAAACTTTAGAAATGAAATCCTAACCAACTCCTGATGAATATACTAAACAATATTTACATTATCTTAGTTAACACTACTCACCCCGGCAATATTGGTGCTACCGCGCGGGCGATGAAAACCATGGGCTTAGAAAATTTAAGGCTTGCCAAACCTTATGCTAAATTTCCGAGTGCGGATATTACCGCGCGTGCCGCTGGTGCCGATAGTGTCTTAGAGAAAGCGCAAGTATTTGCAAGTTTAGCTGAAGCAATAGCCGATTGTAATTTGGTGATTGGCACCAGTGCTGAAGAACGCAGCCTGCCTTTACAGCGCCTAAGCGCACGTGAGTGTGGCGTATTAGCCTGCTCCCAAGCGCCCGTGGAAAAAATCGCAATTGTATTTGGTACTGAACGCTCAGGTTTAAGCAACGAAGAGTTGGCTTTGTGTCAGCGGCAAGTGGTGATTCCTACTAATCCAGATTATAGTTCGCTTAATTTAGCAGCGGCAGTGCAAGTTATTGCTTATGAAATTTTCGTAGCAGCCTGTGCAGTTGGAGCTGCAGAAACCCAGCTTCGAGCTGCGCATGATAGCTTAGCTACTTCAGATGACATGCAGCGATTTTATCTGCATTTAGAGCAAACTTTATTAGACTTGCGCTTTGTAAGCCCTGAGATCGATAAAAAAATAATACCAAGATTGAGACGATTATTCAATCGAAGTTGCCTTGAAATCAATGAAGTTAACCTTTTACGCGGCATTTTAAATGCCGCTCAAGCCGCTAATAAGAAAAAAGCCGATTAATTCTCCCATTTCTCAATTGTTACTAAATTTTACTCTTCTGAAATATTTCTGCGTATGAACCTAGTTAAATAAATGCTACCCCTGTCATTAAATTAAACCTGTAATAAAAATACAAGTTTCCTGAAAAATAATGTTGACTTACATTTATATATAGTGTTTAATATGCATATATAAATATATTATTCATAAAAATACAAATTTTATTACATGGATAAGCTTTAGGGTCAGCTAATCTAGTGCAAAAAAGACTATATTTGTTATTTTTAGGGTAAGTAGGCAGCTATATAAAAAATTTTAACAATATGAGCGAGGAATAAAAATGAAAGTATTTAATAAAATTTGTATTGTAGGAAATAAGCTACAGGCGTTTTCTAATAACAAAAACGTGTTTACAGTTGGTGAGTTTTTATTGCTCGTCAACTTGGAATTAAAAATTGCTAATGGTCAAAACTGTTATCAAGTTCACGTAGGGCAGGGGCTTAGCGATTCGTGTTTAAATAAAGTATTTGCCAGCATTAAACAACATGGCTTATCGCAACGTTTTGCTTTCAGTGGTATCACAGAGCAAACTAAACGTGCCAGTTGTGAGTTGACGCATAAACAGGATGCCAAGAACATTATGATTTCCGAGCCTGAAAAAATAACTGACGCCACATTTAGCTGTTATTTAATGTTGGATGAAAATTGCGCTGAAATGAGTGATCATTTAACCGGACAGCATATTCAAGGAATGGTACTGGTAGAGAGCGCGCGGCAGCTCATTAATGCCTTAACAGAAAAATATTTCCTAAGTGACAAAAAATATGGAGAAGCAAGCTATGTGTTGAATACGATTGACACAAAGTTTTTGCAATATGTATTTCCTTTAGAAGTAAAGTTTATTTGCGAAATTGAAAAAATACGACGCATACCTAGTGGCGATTTTACTGCACAAACAAAAATTAATGTGTATCAAAATGGCGAGTTAACGATGGAGGTAGGTTTAGGTTTCAGCGTAATGAGCCATCAATTCATGAGTGAAAAGGAATCATTAATGGCAACCAACTCCTTGAGAAAAACCTTGATATTGCCTGGATCGGAAATTGATGCAGGTATGAGTTTAGCTGTTGCTTAACGCACTAATAAAGGAGGTGTTTAGACTGTGAATAAGAATTTATCTATTTTGATTGTAGGTGCAGGTCCCACCGGCATGATGCTGGGGTGTCGTTTATTACAAGAAGGGCTTTTCTGCCGAATTATTGATCGACGTTCAATACGAGAAGATGCAACCCGTGCAATTGGCGTGACTGGTTCAACCCTCAAATTATTTTCGGAATTAGGCATTGCTCAGAATTTCTTAAAATGTTCCCTGGTTACCGACAGAATTCAATTTTATTGGGAAGGAAAATCTTACTTATCGCTTAAAGCTCAATTTGTCTATTCAACTCAACCCCTCATTGAGGCAGCATTGGAGCAGAAATTTTTGAGCTTAGGCGGGCAAATCGAATGGGATACGGAGTTGACGGAGTTAAACGCTATCGATGTAGGTAATCGCATAATTCTGGTAAAACAACAGCAATCTCTCCAGGAGGATTTTACCTATGTTATTGGCTGTGATGGTGGACAAAGCATCGTTCGCAGCAAAATGCAGGTGGAGTATGAACGGGAAGATTATCAGGCATTTTTTTGTTTAGCTGATCTAGAGCTTGACTCTGCAATAGAAGGTACCTACGCGCATTATTTTTTAACTGAGCAAGGTTATTGCATGCTAATTCCTATACCAGGCAACCGCTATAGGGTGATTTTTTCATTTTTAGGGGAACATACTTCAGATTTTCACAAACGGATGAATGCCAAAGAATTTGAAAATTTAGTAGCGGTAAGAACGAAAAAAAATATCAAGGTAAAGACTGTGATATGGAAAACTAGCGGCCCCTTTCGATACCAGGTGGTACTAAATCCAGTGGAAAATCGATTGGTTTTAGCAGGTGACGCATTACATGTATTTAGCCCCATCGGTGGTACAAATATGAACTTTGGGTTACTGGATGCTGCTAAATTGGCGGATTGTTTTGCTCAAATCACAAATGGTCAAAGTTCTCAGTCGGTATTGAGTGCCTATGCAGACAATCGGCTCAAAGTAATGCGAGAAAACATGCAGGTAACGCGGGCAGCAACTTATTTAATCACTAGAAGCCCACAGCGTGATTTAACATATGAAAAAAAATTTGAACCTTGTCGTGAAAACTGCCATTTTTTGCGAGCAGTTTTACCAAAACAATTATCGTTAGAAAATTATTACTAAAGGAGAGCAGCGTGTTAAATACTATTTCAATCAGTAAAATAAAATGGTTTCTTACCCTCTTAATTTTAATCGATTTTATGGGAGTGGCAACTGTTGTCGTGATTTTCCCACATCTATTTTTAAGTCCCACCAGTGCGTTATTTACACACTACTGGAGCGAGGGTGCACGATTGATGTTAATGGGGTTTTTCTTGGCAATTTATCCATTAGGACAATTTTTTGGCGCAGCTATACTTGGTAAATTATCCGATCATTATGGCCGCCAAAAAATTTTGTATTTTAGTATCGCAGGTACACTGATTGGTTTCATATTATCGGCTATTTCAGTCATGATAGGCGCTGCAATATTACTCTTTATTAGCCGTCTTATTGCTGGTCTCTGTGCTGGTAACGTTGCCGTAGCACAAGCGGGCCTTGCAGATTTAAGCGTAGATGAAAAAAGTAAAACGCGAAATATAACCTACGGGCAAATGGCAATGGGCAGTGCTTATATTATTGGTCCGGTATTAGGTGGAGTTTTATCTAATTCCAAGATGTTACCCTGGTTTGATTCCAGCACGCCTTTTTGGTTTTTTAGTATTTTGTTGTTGATTATGTTGGTGCTTACAAAAGTAGTTTACACTGAAACTCTAAAGGAAAAAATTGCTGTTAAATTAAATTTAAGCGAGCATATAAAAGATATTTATCTGGCTTTTGCCAATATTGATTTGCGTTTTAATTTCATTGTTTGGTTTGTGTTTGTCAGTGGCTGGTGGCTCTTTGAAGCCTACATGCCTGCATTCTTATATCAAAAGTTTATTTTTAACACGACTGAAATTGGCAATTTATTGGCTTTTAATGGGGCTTTATATGCTGCATTTCAATATTTCGTGGTGCGTCCTACGACACAGTATATTAGCCCGCGAATGATGGTTAAAGGTGGATGTTTATTAGCAGGATTGGCAATAATGGCTATGGCTGTTGTAACTAATAAATTCCAACTGTATATCGCCATGATTATTTTTGTGACTTCAATGGGCTATGCCATTCCTGGATTAATTACCTGTATTTCTAATCAAGTAAGTGCTGAAAAACAAGGTCAAGTCATGGGCATGATAGGGTCCATTCAAGCTGTTGCAACCGTGTTGGTTATGTTAAGTGGTGGATTCATTAATGCGGCTAATGACAATTTTACTGTCATAGGTGGTGGGTTATTGGTGCTAATTAGCTGGCTAATTTTCTTATTTTTTTATAAGCCAATTCCGATGAGTTTAACAAAACATAAATTTTGAGAGAAAAATGTCAAAAATACTAAGTAGAAATAAAGAGTTAGATAGGCTACGTGGGTTTGCCGTATTAATGACGGTATTTATTCATTACACACGGATATTTTTTCCGTGGGATATGCATCAACAATATGTGCATGGGACAACAGTTTTAAATTTACTTAAAAATAGTTGGACCGGTGTTGATTTATTTTTTGTAATATCAGGTTATATTATTTCTAAAATGATTGTTGAGGAAATTGAACAGTTGAAATTAAATCATCATGATTTGGCTAACTTTATTAAAGGGTTTTTTATTAAACGCTTTTTCCGTATTTATCCGATTGCGTGGATTATGTTTTTTGTGGTATTGCTTTGTTGCCTATTTTTTAATAAAAGTGGTGGCTTTTCAACACCTGAAAATACGATTGAGGCGGGTATAGCCATTTTCACTTATACATTTAACTATTATTTTGGATTGGGGTTTTACCATGCCTTTACCTTATCGCCTTATTGGAGTTTATCGCTTGAAGAGCAGTTTTATTTAATAATGCCGTTTTTTTTGATTTTTACTAAAACAAATAAGCAACGTGTGATTATTTTGTTAGGGCTCTTATTATTAATTACTTTTGTGATTCGCCCCCTATCGGTTGATAATATATTTTTCACCCAAAATCGTTGTGATGGTTTGATTTATGGATGTTTGATTTATTATCTATCTATGCAACCTTGGTTTAAGTCAGTTATTGCATTACATAATCTCTCACGTTTTTATAGAGTAATCATCACCTGTGTTTTGGTATTTACTTTAGGATCCATTACTGCTATAGGTTTTTCAAATGCCATCGTGATTCCTTTGGCTTGTATAATTGCCAGTATCTTGGTTGCGCTAGCTGCGATGGAAAAAGGCTTTATCAGTTTTTTCCCTAAGCTCGAAGCTATCATTGATTATTGTGGTTCACGCTCATATAGTATTTATATTATCCACTTCCCAATGTTTACATTAACTCAAGAAATAGGTTACCGCTTAAGTTTGGCCTATCATTTTCCACTCGATAACCATCTTGCTTTGGCTTATACGTTAACCACGTTTTCATTAACACTGGTCTTCAGTGAACTCAGCTATCGCTTCGTTGAAAAGCCCTTCATTGAGAAAGGTCAGAGAATAGTCAAAAATATCATAAATCAACAACTAGGAGATAAAAATGCCATCTATACAGTTAACTAATCGAAATATTAATATTTATTATGAAGTATATGGGAATCCCGCTAACCAACCCTTGGTTTTAATTAATGGTTTAAAAGCCGATCATACAGGTTGGGGCAGTGTTACGTCTGAACTTGCCAAAGAATACTATACTGTCGTATTTGACAATCGGGGTACCGGTCGCACACTAGATGACGGAAAAGTTTTCACAGTAGAAACCATGGCTGACGATACGGTGGCATTAATGGATGCTTTACACATTCAAAAAGCGCATATCGCTGGTCATTCTTTAGGCGGTGCTATCACACAAGCGGTTGCTAAAAAATATGCTAGCAGAGTCCATAAAATAGCCTTGTGTAATACTTTTATTAAATTTAATGTGGCGGCAACACAAGCTTTTCAAAATACCTTGAGAATACACCAAAGTGGTACAACGCAAGCTATCATCATGGATAGCATCATTCCTTGGGTATTTTCTAAAACCTTTGTGACGCCAGAGTTGCGTGCCATGATTCATCAGTTTAGTAACGATAATCCTTATGCGCAATCATTAAGCGGTTATCAACGGCAATTGGATGCCTTAATTCGGTTTGATTCTAGCACATGGATAGCAAATCTTTTGTTAGCCCCATCTTTAGCTTTGGTAGTTGGGTCACAGGAAGATATTACTGCAACTTTGCAGGAATCACAAGAATTAGCATCGCGTATTCCAGGCGCGAAACTTGAGATTCTCCCAGGTGCTCATGCCAGTGCGGTAGAGCAGCCTGTGGCATTATTACGGGCTCTATCCACATTCTTTAAAAATTAAACCAACCAGAGATTATTGTCGCAATGAAAAAAAACTCATACTACGCATTCTTTGATATAGATGGTACGATACTCAATCTAACCTCGATGCTTAGCTTTCTAGAATATAGCTTGCCAAAATATTATCAGCCGTTTTCCGTGTATGGGTATATCAAGTTAAAACGTTATTATTTGTTGCGGGAATTTTTTTCCGACATGAATGATAGAGCAGCTTTAAATAAAGATTATTATAAAAATTACCGCGGCATGAAGGTAGAAAAATTATTAACGCTTGGTTACGAATGGTTTGCGCAGCAACTTGCTGAGAATAAAAATTTATTTAAAGAAAATGCTCTAAAGGCATTGCGAGATCATCAACGAAATGGTGCTGAGGTTGTATTTGTTTCGGGTGCATTTGCACCATGTATTCAACCTTTGGCTGATTTTTTAAATGTTCGTCATATTCTCTGCGTAAAGCCAAAAATTAACAATGGTTTTTATAATGGTGAAATAAATATTCCACAAACAATTGGCGAAGGTAAAGCAGATGCTATTAAATTATTTTTGATAAATTCTCCTGGAGTACTAAAAAAATCATTTGCTTATGGCGATCATATCAGTGATTTAGCCATGTTGGAATTAGTAGGAACGCCGATCGTAATTGGTGGAGATCAACAACTCGAAAACCATGCCATTAAACACGCATGGAAGATAATTTAGGAGCAGTCAATGTTAAATGAAAAAATAACCCAACTTGTGTTAGCGGCAAGTCAAGATATCAGTGATAGCCTGACTCATGCATTACCGCTTGAAAAAGGAGCCGCATGTCCTCTTTACGGAGCGGGTGGAACGTTAGACTCTATTTCATTAGTATCGCTGGTGGTGAATATAGAGCAAAAAATTGAAGATGAGTTTGAGATAGGTATTATTCTTGCCAATGAAAAAGCTATGTCGCAACGAAACAGTCCTTTTTTAACAGTGGGTTCACTGGCGCATTATGCCACTACCTTAATAGAAGAGGCTCAACATGCTTAAGCCAATTACATTAATCACCGGCACTCGCAAGGGTATTGGTAAATATTTGGTGGAATATTATGTTGCAAAAGGGCATCAGGTTATTGGCTGCAGTCGCTCTGACATTAATTGGCAATTAGAAGGCTACGAGCATTTTATTGCCGATGTGGCGGATGAAATTGCGGTCAAGAAAATATTTTCTGCTATTAGGAAGAAATATGGGAAATTAGATAATTTACTGAATAATGCGGGTATTGCTTCAATGAATCATGTGATGTTGACACCGATTAAAACCGTGAATGAGATTCTAAATACTAATGTCATTGGAACTTTTTTATTTTGCAGGGAAGCCGCCAAGTTAATGGTTAAACACAAATTTGGTCGCATTGTTAATTTTACCACGGTGGCAACGCCCTTAAAATTAGAAGGTGAGGCGATTTATGCTGCATCTAAAGCAGCAATTAAATCCCTCACTGAAGTGATGGCAAGAGAGTTTGCGGAATTAGGTATTACAGTCAATGGAATTGGCCCTACGCCAATTGAAACGGATTTAATTCGCTCAGTTCCCAAAGATAAAATGGCGCATTTAATTGCTAGGCAGGCCATCAACAGAATGGGGACCTCTTTTGACGTGGCAAATGTGATTGATTTTTATTTGAAAAAAGAAAGTGATTTTATTACCGGGCAAAACATCTATTTAGGCGGAATTTAAATGCTAATAGTAACTTTTATCGATGAGTTTAGACAGCACAAGCAGGCTGCTATTATTGATATGCAAAAAGAATATAGTTATGGCTGGCTGATTGATCAAATAGAAACCTATTTGCTTTGGCTTGAAAAGACTGGTATTCAAGCAGGTACCGTAGTGCAATTAAATGCTGATTTTTCAGCCCAAGCTATTGCCATGTTATTTGCCTTGGCTAAGCAAGGCTGTATCATTATGCCACTCACGAATCTGGTTATTGAAAAGCAGCAAGAATACCAGGCTATAGTACAAGTTGAATATGTCATCAATTTTGAAGCGGATCAAGTGATCTATAGAAAATTGTCATTTATTCCTAATCATGAATTAATCCTTTTTTTAAGGGCACAACAACACCCAGGGCTTGTGATTATGTCATCTGGCTCAACCGGGAAAAGTAAGGCGATAGTACATGATTTAAGATTACTGCTTGAAAAGTTCACAGTTCGAAAGACGGCATTTAAAACCTTAAGTTGCTTACTGTTTGATCATATTGGCGGACTGAATACTTTATTCAGCAATTTTTATCAGGGCGGGACATTAGTGATTCCCACAAAACGTGAGCCGCTGGTAATTTGCCAGAGTATTGCGGTTCATCAAGTGGATGTCTTAATCACTTCCCCTTCATTTTTAAATCTCATGTTGTTAAGTGGCACGTATCAACAACATAATTTATCCAGCTTGAAAATTGTTAACTATGGTAGTGAAGTTATGCCGATATCGCTATTAGCTCGCTTAAATAATATTTTCCCCCATATAAAATTTTCCCAAGCTTATGGTTTATCTGAAATAGGGGTATTAAATGTGAAGTCAAAATCATCTGACTCCCTGCTTGTGAAAATATCTGATAACCATGCTAAGGTGCGAATTAGCGATGGAATGCTGGAAATTAAATCGCCACAATCAATGTTGGGTTATCTTAATGCAATGTCTCCTTATACAGAAGATGGGTGGTTTAAAACCGGTGATATGGTAATCCAAGAAGGTGAGTTTATTCAAATTTTAGGTCGTGTTACCGATATTATTAATGTGGGAGGTGAGAAGGTATATCCTGCTGAAATAGAAAGTGTTTTATTGATGATGCCTGAAATTGAAGATGTTATAGTGATGGGTGAAGCCAATGCTATTTTAGGAAACTTAGTGAAAACAAAAGTAAAACTAAAAAATAATGTGAATAAATTGGGGTTTAAAAACCAGATCAAAATTTTTTGTAAAGACAAGCTCCCCGCTTTCAAAATCCCTCAAAAAATTGAGTTTATAGAAGAATATTTTCATGGGGAGCGATTTAAAAAAATGCGTAATTCAAAGACCAATTATTCTTAGGAGTTGAAAATGAACAAGCAAGCCTTTCTACATGACTTAGCAGCTTTATTGGAAGTCGATGTAACAGAATTAACCGATCAATACCATTTGGCGAATAACTCCTTATGGGATTCATTATCAGTTGTATCAACTGTAGCCTCTATCGATCAATATTATCATGTGGCTATAAAAGGTATTGAGATTGAACCGTGCAAAACCTTGCGCGATTTATTTGAATTAATACACAAGCGTCAGCAACAAGAAAATAATGTTATTCAATTTTCGAATTAAGAGTTATTATAATGAATATTAAACTAAGTAAACTAGCTATCACAGGAATTGCCGCCGCCATTCCAGCTCAACGCTTTGATTTAATACAATTAGCCGATCAATTTGGTCTCAATGAAATTAAACGTATTAAAATGAGCACAGGGATTGAGACAGTTAGGCTCGCTAACGCTAAGCAAAAAGCATCTGATTTTTGCTTGGCAGCAGCGCAGCATTTGCTAAATACTTTGTCGATATTACCAGCTTCAATCGATGGCATTATTTTTATATCACAGACCCCCGATTATCGAATGCCAGCAACCAGCTGTATCTTGCAAGATCGCTTAGGGCTATCAAAAAACACGGTTGCCTTTGATATTAACTATGGTTGCTCAGCCTATATTTATGGCTTATTTCAAGCGGCGCTGTTGCTTAACTCAAAGAGTTGTAAACGTGTTTTGCTGTGCACGGGAGACACTATTACACAGCATTTAAATCCTGCGGACCAAAAAGCCCGTTTAGTATTTGGTGATGCAGGTAGTGCGACCCTGATTGAGCAAGGTACGGCCGATATAGCTTTTAATATTATGACCGATGGTTCTGGCTATAAAAGTTTAATCATCGATAAAAGCGCTAATGGCAATGACAAGCCTCTATTTATGAATGGCTCTGAAATTATGGAGTTTGCGTTACGAGAAGTCCCCGATTCTATCGAAAGTGTTCTAGCACAAATGGGTTGGAAAAAAGAGGAAGTAGGTACCTTTGCATTGCATCAGGCCAATCAATTTATGCTGGATTATTTACGCAAAAAGTTAAATGTTAAAAAAGAGCGGGTCCCCATTGCAGTTAAAGAATATGGGAATACCGGACCTGCGTCGATTCCTCTGACCTTATGCCACTATCGTGATAGTTTGTCTTTGCAATCTAAAGCTAAAGTAATTATGTCGGGTTTTGGGGTCGGGCTGTCATGGGGAAGTGTAGCACTCAATTTGAGTAAAACAGTTATGACAGATATTGTAGAAGTGTAAAAATAATACCAAGATTGAGACGCTTATTCAATCGAAGTTGCCTTGAAATCAACGAAGTTAACCTTTTACGCGGCATTTTAAATGCCGCCCAAGCCGCTAATAAGAAAAAAGCCGATTAAATGGGTGGGATATTAGCGCATTATTCTGTATAATATGACCCTTTGCGAGAGTGGCGGAATTGGTAGACGCACTGGATTTAGGTTCCAGCGGGGTAACCCGTGAGAGTTCGAGTCTCTCCTTTCGCACCAACATTATTCCAATAATATTATAGAGGATCTCACACTATGCAAGTTTCTGTTGAATCTACTAGTACTCTTGGGCGTCGTATGACCCTGGAAGTCCCTAGTGAACGTATTGAAAAAACCATTACTGAACGCTTAATTAATTTAAGTAAAAAAGCTAAATTATCTGGTTTTCGGCCTGGTAAAGCACCTTTAAAGATTATTGAGCAACAATATGGTGAAACTGTACGTGATGAAGTGTTGCACGATTTAATGCAAACCGCATTGTATGAAGCTTTGGTAAAAGAAAAAATTAATCCAGTGGGTGCTCCGCATATTCATCATGATCATGATAATCATCCACAAAAAGGCGAGCCATTAAAATATTCGGTTGATTTTGAAGTCTTACCTGAAATTGAAATTCCTGATTTCAGCAGTTTAAAGATTGAAAGACTAGCATCCGAAGTAACTGAAGCGGATGTCGAAAAAACTTTAGAAACGATTCGCAAACAACATATTAAATGGGAGCCTGTAAGCCGCGCGGCAGCAACGGGCGATCAAGTTGAAATCGATTTTGATGGTAGCATTGCTGGCGAAGTGTTAAAAAATGGTAGTTCAAAAAATTTCAAATTGGAATTGGGTTCAAATAGCATGATCCCTGGTTTTGAAACTGGCTTAGTGGGCGTTACTCCTGGCCAAGATTTAACTATCCAAGCAACTTTCCCGGTAGATTATAACGTGGCAGAATTAGCCGGTAAAACCGCTGATTTTAAGATTCATGTGCATGCTGTCAATGCTGCTGTATTACCAGCAATTGATGATGAATTTGCCAAATTGTTTGGTATTAAAGATGGCTTACAGGCATTGAAAACTGAAATTCGTAAAAATATGGAACGGGAATTAGCGCAAGTATTGAAAAATAAAGTTAAGCAACAAATCATGGAAGCTTTGTATGCACAACATAAATTCGATTTGCCCAAAGTATTAGTCGATCAAGAAGTACAACATTTACAGCAGCAAATGCATGAGCGGTTAGGTGGTAAGGTTGATTTTAAATTAATTGCTGAACATAGCCGTGGTGAGTTTGAAGAACAAGCACGTCGTCGTGCTGCTTTAGGATTGTTATTAGCCGAAATTATTAAAAAGTTTGAAATTAAGCCAGATGCAGAAAAAGTGCGTTTACACATTGAAAGTATGGCTGCGGCTTATGAAAAACCAGCTGAAGTAGTAACTTGGTTATATCAAGATAAACAACGTTTTGCTGAAGTAGAAGCAATTATTTTAGAAGAGCAAGTGGTAGAAAAAATTCTCGCAGCGGCTAAAGTGACTGATAAAAATGTTGATTTTTCAGAACTTATGCAAAAATCAGCACCTGCTGCGTAATTAAAAAGCCTTCGCGGGAATGACGAGTAAATCTTAGAAACAACATATTAAATAGAGGTAAAACAGTGACTATTAAAAATAATTTAGTGCCTATGGTGATTGAGCAAACTGCACGTGGAGAACGTTCATTTGATATTTACTCACGTTTGTTAAAAGATCGTGTCATTTTTCTAGTGGGCGAAATTGAAGATCATATGGCAAATTTAATTATTGCTCAAATGCTTTTTCTTGAATCAGAAAATCCTGATAAAGATATTTATCTTTATATCAACTCTCCTGGTGGAGTAGTGACTTCAGCGTTAGCAATTTACGATACTATGCAATTTATTAAACCCGATGTCAGTACGCTATGTATTGGTCAAGCAGCTAGCGCGGGGGCTTTGTTATTAACTGCAGGCGCGGCTGGTAAGCGGTTTTGTTTGCCCAGTTCTCGGGTGATGATTCACCAACCATTAGGTGGCTACCAAGGCCAGGCGACTGATATTGAAATTCATGCGCGTGAAACGTTGAAGATTCGCGAAAAGTTAAATCAAATTATAGCTAAACATACTGGTAAAACGCCTAAAAAAATTATGCAAGATACCGAACGGGATAATTTTATGAGTGCAATAGAAGCGAAAGAATATAATTTAGTGGATGCTATTATGGAACAGCGCCAAGCAACTGTAATAGAAAAGGTTTAGGAGCATACACATGAGTCAAACTACTTCCACTAATAATACTGATAAACCTACTATGTTTTGCTCTTTTTGTGGCAAAAGCCAACATGATGTGCGCAAACTTATTGCCGGTAGTGGAGTTTATATTTGTGATGAATGTGTGGATTTGTGTAACGATATTATTCGCGAAGAACTGCCAGCAAGTGCCGATGAACAAGGTGCCAAAGCCCTACCATCGCCGCAAGAAATTCATAAGATTTTAGATGATTATGTTATTGATCAAGAATATGCTAAACGGGTTTTATCAGTGGCAGTTTATAATCATTATAAACGTTTGAACAGTATTAAAATTGATCCGGATATTGAACTAAAGAAAAGTAATATTCTATTGATTGGTCCCACCGGGAGTGGTAAAACTTTATTGGCAGAAACTTTAGCACGCATTTTAGATGTGCCATTTGCGATTGCTGATGCAACCACACTAACGGAAGCCGGTTATGTGGGTGAAGATGTTGAAAATATTATTCAAAAGTTGCTGCAGAATTGTGAGTATGATGTAGCAAGAGCAGAAATGGGTATTGTTTATATTGATGAAATTGACAAAATTTCCCGTAAATCAGAAAACCCCTCTATCACCCGAGATGTTTCTGGCGAAGGGGTGCAACAAGCGTTATTGAAATTAATTGAAGGCACTATAGCTTCAATTCCGCCTCAAGGTGGCCGCAAGCATCCACAACAAGAATTTTTACAAGTTGATACTTCTAATATTTTATTTATTTGTGGGGGTGCCTTTAGTGGCTTAGATAAAGTTATTCGTTCTCGTACCGAAAAATCAGGCATTGGTTTTAATGCTGAAGTCGTGTCTAAAGAAGATCAAAAAATCATTGGTGAAATTCTTCGCATGGTGGAACCTGAAGATTTAATTAAGTTTGGTTTAATTCCGGAATTTATTGGTCGTTTACCGATCATTGCTACTTTAGAAGAATTAGATACTAAAGCGTTGGTGAGAGTATTATCTGAGCCTAAGAGTGCGCTTATTAAGCAATATACTAAATTATTTAATATGGAAAGTGTTGATTTAGAATTTCGTCCAGAATCATTGCAAGAAATTGCGGCAAGGGCGATAAAACGTAAATCAGGTGCACGCGGCTTACGCAGCATTTTAGAAAAAGCCTTGTTAGATACTATGTATGAATTGCCTTCCATGAAAAATGTCAGCAAAGTTATTATTGATGCGGGTACTATCAAAGAAGAAAGTAAACCTTTATTAGTATATAGCCAAGAAGAGATAAAAAAACAAGTTCAAATCACACCTAGCAAAGGGATAGCGAGTGGTAAAGCAAAATAATGTAGATGAGTTAAGTCATTTACCCGTATTACCATTGCGTGATATTGTGGTATTTCCACGCATGGGCGTGACTCTGTTTGTGAGTCGAAAAAAATCAATTAAAGCCATAGAAAAAGCTCTGGCAACACAGCAAAAACTTGTGTTAGTAGCACAAAAAAGTTTTAGCGAAGAAGACCCGACGATAGATAATATTTACTCTATCGGTACGGTTAGTAATTTGTTAGAAATGCTTAAATTACCCGATGGCACTCTCAAAATAGTCATTGAAGGTGAGCAACGTTGTAAAATCCAACAATTTTATGATCAAGAAGAGAGTTTTAGTGCGGCTATCGAATTAATTCCTGAGTTTAATTTGTTGGTTAAAGAAGCGGAAGTATTGTGCCGCGCGGTTATTACCCAATTTGAAACCTATAATAAACTTACTCAAAAGCTGACGCCCAAATTATTCACCTCTATTGTAACGATGGATCATGCGGGTCGTTTAGCAGATGCCATAGCGGCTTATTTGCCATTAAAATTAGCTGATAAACAAGTATTGTTAAGTACTTCATTCATTGCTGAGCGCTTAGAAACCTTATTAAATTATGTAGAACTTGAATTAGATTTATTAGCCATTGATCAAAGGCTGCAAGGGCGTGTTAAAAAACAAATTGATAAAACTCAGCGGGATTATTATTTAAACGAACAATTAAAAGCTATTCATAAAGAACTAGGCGATGCCGATGAAGAGGGCATAACAGAGTTACAAAAATTAACTGATCAAGTCAAGCAAGCTGGCATGAGTGCTGAAGCTTTAAAGAAATGTACCGCTGAACTCAATAAATTAAAAACTTTAACCCCTAGTTCTGCCGAAGCGGGGGTATCGCGTAGTTACATTGATTGGATGTTAAATGTTCCATGGCAGCAGGCTAGCCGCTTGAAAACTGATTTGTTAGCAGCGCAAAAAATTTTAGATGCCGATCACTATGGCTTGGAAAAAGTGAAAGCGCGAATTTTAGAATATTTAGCCGTAACGCAACGCGTTAAATCCTTGAAAGTACCGGTATTATGTTTGGTGGGGCCACCGGGTGTGGGTAAAACATCTTTAGCCCAATCAATCGCGCGTGCAACGGGTCGAGAATTTATTCGTTTTTCTTTAGGTGGAGTCAGTGATGAAGCGGAGATTCGTGGTCATCGTCGCACTTATATTGGTTCTATGCCAGGGCGTATTTTGCAAAAAATGGCGAAAGTGAAAGTCATTAATCCCTTATTTTTATTAGATGAAATTGATAAAGTGGTGGTGAATTTTCGTGGCGATCCGAGCGCTGCCTTGCTAGAAGTGTTAGATCCAGAACAAAATCATACTTTTAATGATCATTATTTAGATGTCGATTATGATTTATCGAAAGTGATGTTTGTGGCCACGGCGAATGCGTTAAATAATCTGCCAACCCCTTTGCTAGATCGCATGGAAGTTATCCGTTTGCCAGGTTATACCGAAGAGGAAAAACTTAATATTGCCAAACGTCATTTAGTCGTTAAACAAATGCAAGCCAATGGCTTAAAAAAATCTGAATTAAGCCTTTCTGAAGCGGTACTGCGCGATATTATTCGTTATTATACGCGTGAAGCTGGCGTGCGTAATTTAGAACGTGAAATTGCTAAAATCTGCCGTAAAACGGTTAAAGCGTATGTTGCTAAAACTGTGACGGCCAAAACTCAAATTATCAATTCAGAAAATTTAGAGACTTTGCTAGGGGTACATAAATATCGCTTTGGTAGCATTGAAAACCAAAATAGAGTAGGGCAAGTGACTGGCCTTGCGTGGACTGAATTTGGTGGTGATTTGTTAACAATTGAGGTAGCAACTATTGCAGGAAAAGGTGAGGTAAAACGCACTGGAAGTTTAGAAAATGTAATGCTAGAATCTATCGATGCAGCTTTTACGGTAGTGCGTTCCAGAGCTGAGCAATTAGGCATAGCGCCAGATTTTTATAAATTGTTCGATACCCATTTTCATGTGCCGGAAGGTGCCATTAAAAAGGATGGCCCCAGTGCTGGTGTGGCAATGTGTACCGCATTAGTCTCTAGTTTGACCCAAATTCCTGTCTGTGCCGATGTGGCTATGACGGGTGAAATAACCTTACGGGGTGAATTATTACCAATCGGTGGTTTAAAAGAGAAATTGTTAGCGGCTTTACGAGGTGGCATAAAACGAGTGATTATCCCGGCAGAAAATAAGCGTGATTTAAGCGAAATTTCTGAACAAATTAAAGCCGCCTTAGATATTA
>Ga0207024_10086_pt1 | contig 27769 bp, 31 predicted proteins | sample Alteio_BWMinCont_44_FD_153470 | JGI IMG/M metagenome (GOLD analysis project Ga0207024, IMG submission 153470) | Enriched cells from forest soil in Barre Woods Harvard Forest LTER site, Petersham, Massachusetts, United States -... | ecosystem: Environmental > Terrestrial > Soil > Temperate forest >...
GTTGCCGATTGCTTTTCCGGCAGCTTCAAGTTTCACGACGCCGTTTTCGGCAACTTGACGCGGCACAATGACCTCAAGAAAATCGTACCCGATTTGTTCTTCCAGCGAGGTTAATTGTTCCGCAAGCTGCTGCAGCGTTTGAAGTGTGTTGAGATGATTTTCATACGGCGAGATGACTTGCTTAATGATGCTTTTGGGAAGACCGGAGTGCCCAGTGACAACGATTTTCTTCACGAAAAATGTGACAGGAGTCTGTTCTTGCGGGGAGGCGTGCGTCATCATTGTTGCTAAAATCGCGACAACAAAAACGATATAAAACTTCCTCATGGACGGCAATGTTTTCCCTTGACGTTCTTGAACCCCCTGCTCTCATTTTTAGGCTGAAGGTATCGGTTCTTGAGGAGCAAACGCTTTTCTCTCGGCTTGGGTCGAGTGAAAAACAAAAAAGACAAGGATGAAAAAAAGAACAGCGGAGGATCCAATCGTGCCAAAATTGAGTCCGCCTTTTTCATATGGTTTTGTCAAGAGGTCGCCCATTGTCGCGCCAAGCGGACGGGTCAAGACAAAGGCGGCCCAAAAGAGTATGACCCGGGAAACGGATGTGAAATAGTAGGTGAGTGCGATAATCCCGATTAAGCCCGATATAAGAATTGCTCCGCCTCCGAAGCCAAGACCGGAGTTGTCACTCAAAAAATCTCCCAGAGCCGTTCCTAAAGTGTTCGAAAACAAAATCGCGGTCCAATAAAGCAACTCCACTTTAAACGTCTTGATGTTTTCCACCGACAAATCACGAACGGTAAAACGCCAGAATGCTAAAATTGCGAGTAAGAGCATCAACAAGATGGCGCTCCCTTTGGCATAACCGAGGCCCAGAGTGCGATCCATGTAATCGGACATTGTCGTGCCGGCGGTGCTTGTCGACAAAATGACGGCCCAGTAGAGCATCGGATGGTGTTTTTTTGAGCGCAGTTGAGCGACAAGCGTGGTGAAGAAAAACCCAATTAAAATTAAAGAACTGACCGCATACCCGATTTTCAAGGTCATCGAGAGCAGATCTCCCGCCGTTTCACCCAAGGTGGTGGCGCATATTTTCATAATCCAGAAAGTAAGTGTGATTTTGGGCAATTTACTCATTTTGAAACGTATCTTTCGACATTATTTCTGTAAATCGTTCCAATGGGGGATGAGCAGCCTCTTCATTATTTGATATAATAAAGGTAAGGAGATGAGCGAGATGAAAAAAATGATGCGTTCATTTCCTCTGGGGATTCTCATCCTCATGATAGGATTTTTCCCACTTCACGCCAGTGAAGTGGCCTCCGATGAATTTTTAACCAACTATTTTGAAGTGAATGAAGTCGTTCTGCAATCGATCACGGACCTTGAAAAAGGACGGGATAACACCTTAACTGGCAAAGAGCTTAAGCCGGACGATGCGTTCCGCCGCGTGAAAGGGAGACTCGATGGATTGTCCACGAAGTATCGCTTTGAATCGCCCCCTATTGTCACCGGTTTTGAAAAAACCGCTTGGACTAAGCTGGCGGATGTTCTTGGAAAGCTGGTGGAAACCACCGATGCGGTCACCCAACCTCAGAACAATTTTTTTGACAATGAGACTGACTTCCAGAATGACTTAGCCGGTACGATAAGCTTGTTTGTTCAATCGGCGGGATTTGCAATGGAGCAACTGCCGGCGGAAAATAAAGAAAAGCTTAAAAATCTCCTTGACCGCTATCCTTTAGCGCAGCGCGGAGAACCTTATCTTGGAGCAATCTTAAATGAAACGACATCGGGAACTTACCAGGTGGCTGCCGTGTATCCCAATTCGCCGGCACAACAAGCGGGATTGCAAGAAGGCGATCTTATTCAACCGGGAAAGATTGATTCCTATCTTTACGTACCGACGCCGATTTCTATTATGCGCCAAAATGAGAAAATGACGGTGCCGATTTCGCCGATTTATTATGGATTTTCGAAGAAACCGTTCTTAGTGGGAATAGCCAACTTTGAAAACGGCACGAAAATACCCTCTGCGCCTCAGTTTATGCAAGACTTGACCTTCGCTTGTTTTGCACGATCGGATTCTTTTCTGGCTCGTAAGGCCGATGAACTTGCCGCCGACTCTACGCCGAAGGCGATTGCCGATTATGCCTCTTCGCACCATTTTGATTATGTCATTTTTGGGAAAGCGACCCGGTTTGACGGCGGTTCTTGGAACTCAAGCTGGATGCAGTGGTTAGGAAGTTCCGGATACGTACTTCACATCGAGGGGGACTTTCGCATTTACGATCAAACCGGTAAATTATTGGCCGGCAACAAAGTGAAGGCGGAAAACACGGCCGTCACGCAATCCGACGCTACGTCTTGGCTGGCGACCGGGGTTAAGTTTATTGATGCACTGCGTCCGTGGCTTCACAAGCAAATCAATTTCTGATCTATTGCGAACTCGAGCAGCCCGGTCGTAACTCCCTGAATTTGAAACACTTTATTGTCGCTTAAACTGCCGTCTCCGCCGAAAAGGGATGCAAAAAAACGTCAAAAAATGAAAAATTTACGTTAACAGATATTGAGTTCTTTGTGCTTTTTGTGCTTAATGGCTATTCGTAAGGCAGTGCATGCTATGATCGAGCAGTTCGCGATTGAGGGAGCAAAGCATCGATTGCCCTTCCCGTTTTTTCGAAATTAACCCGGCTTCTTCTAAGATTTTCCAGTGATGGCAAAGTAGGGCCAGCCCGCTGATTCCCGCTTTTTCCACCAGCTCGGAACCGGTCATTTCTTTTTCGGCGGCTTGAAGCGCCTGGACGATTCGAAGCCGGGTTGGGTCGGAAAGGGCGCTGAAAATTTTGGCCTGCTGTTCAACGCTCATTTTCTTCGCGGAAGGTTTTTGCTTGTCCATGCTTGTATTATACAATTCTTGGCCTTAAATGTCAAATGGTTTTACAGTTAAACAACCACTTAACTTTTTCGCCGTCCTCTGGTATCCTAGGTGAGGAAGGCGAAAAAGGAGGCTTTATGAGCAATACAAACATAAAGATTTTACCGAATGGGCCGTATTTGGTTGAAGGCGAGATAACGTTGACGGACGCCGCCGGCCAACCGGTGGCGATTGCGAAAACGCCGTTTGCGCTGTGCCGCTGCGGTCATTCGAAAGCGAAACCGTTTTGCGACGGTGCGCATAAAGGCTGTGGCTTTGAAGCGGCCTAAGAAAAAAAAGGTGATGGTTTGCGAAAAACTCATTTAATAGCTTACGTTGTAGCATTTTTGCTGTTTGTCCACTCGGCATGGAGCGATCCGGTTGCGATTGATTTGCAACGTTGTGTTCGAACCGCGGTGGCTCGAAATCAAGCGATCCTTTCCGCTGCTTCGGATGTAAAAGCGGGAGAAGCTCGTATTACCGAAGCCAACGCTCCACAACTGCCGAATGTGCATCTTTTTTACAACTATGATCGCGCTTTGAACCCCTTGGGAGAGCCTATTGTCGCTGCCTTCGGCACATTTCAGTCGGCGCCGTTCTATTTAAGTACCTATAAAGACGGTGTCACCTTTAGTCAGCTTCTTTTTGACGGTCAAAAAACAAGCGCGCTGGTAAAGCAGCAGAAAAGCCTTACCGAGGCGGCGCGATCCGACTACCGATTGACTTCTCAAACGATTGCCTATAGCGCCATTTCAGCGTTCTATCAATTAGCCATTAGCCGTGAAATGGTCAAGGTCAGTCAACAGAATTTAAACGATGCCGAAGATCATTTGAAATTGGCGCAAGCGCGGTACAAAGCGGGCATTGCGCCGCGTTCGGATGTTGTGTTTGCCAGAGTTCCCGTCGCCACGGCGCAACTGAATCTCACTCAGGCTGAAGAGACGGCGAAGGCGTCGGAAGCATCACTCGATCGCGTGATGGCGTACGATGTGACGACGCCGATTATCATCCAAAAAGTAACCGATCTCTCGTATCCCGTGACCGAAGAAAAAGCGTTTCAGATTGCCTTGGCAACCCGGGACGAAATCAAACGCGCGGAACGCGACGTGGACGCCGCGAAAGCGCAGTTGCAATCGGCGCGCGGAGGTTATTGGCCGGTGCTCTCAGCCGTTGCGGATTACGGGTATGTCGGATACGGGCCCAGCGGGCTGCCCGGCAATCTCGGTTATGACGTCGGCTTTCAAGCAACTTACCCTATTTTTCAGGGGAATTTGCAGTCGGGCCAAGTGGCGGAGGCCAAAGCGCTTTTGAATAAAAATATCACCGCGTTGGACGCGGCGAAACAAGATGTTTTTCTCGATGTGCGCCAATCGTTTGTCGCATTTCAATCGGCCGAAGAAAGTGTGAGGGAAGCGCAGGCGGAACAGGACAGCGCCCTTGAAAACCTTCATGCCATGGAGGGTGAATACAAAGCAGGTTTGGTTCCCATCTTAAATTTAACCGATTCGCAAGCCAGTTACATTCAAGCCGAAACGCATAGTCTTGCCGCACGTTTAAACGATCAAACCGCTGTCGCCCGGCTTATGTTGTCGATGGGACTTAATCTTGAGGAGAGCATCAATCATGAATAAAAACAAAATCGGTTATAGTTGTTTACTTCTTTCTCTGGCATTTTTGTCAGCGTGTCAAAAGAAACCTCCGGCGATGGGCGGCTTTGCGGTGCCGGTGACCGCCGCCGTGGTAAAGCAAAAAGATGTCCCGGTGCAAATTGAAGCGGTTGGAAACGTCGAAGCGGTTCGGACGGTCTCGGTGAAGCCGATGGTGGCGGGGCAAGTGATGGAAGTTCATTTCAGGGAGGGACAGGACGTAAGAAAGGGCGACCTTTTGTTTGTCATCGATCCACGTCCGTTCCAAATCGCGCTCTCAAAAGCCCAAGCCGATTGGGCTAGAGATACGGCACAGCAAAAAAATGCGCAGACGGAAGTAAAACGATACGAGGGTCTCATCAAGCAGGGATATGTTTCAGCGGAGCAATACGATCAGATGCGCACCAACGCCAGCGCGCTGAACGCGACCGTCGGCGTCGATCAAACCGCCGTCAATGACGCGAAACTGAATTTGCAATATTGCTTCATCCATTCTCCCATTGACGGCAGAACCGGAGCCGTGTTGATTCACCCGGGGAATCTTGTGAAAGCCAATGACACGCCAAGTCTTGTGGTCGTGAATCAAATTCAGCCGATTTATGTCACCTTTGCGGTCGCTCAGGAAAAACTTGATGAAATTAAAACGTTTATGTCGCAAGGAGCGCTTAAAGTCGTCGCGATTCCGGCCAGTGAAGAAGAGACTCCGGTAGTCGGAAAAGTATCGTTCATTGATAATGCCGTCGATCCGAACACCGGGACGGTGAAAATCAAAGCGATCTTTCCGAATGAAGGTAAAACGCTTTGGCCCGGCCGATTTGCGAACGTGAAATTGACGCTTCGAACCGAATCGAACGCTTTGGTTGTGCCGACACAAGCGGTGCAGACCGGTCAACAGGGATCTTACGTTTTTGTGATTGGGCCGGACATGTCGGTCAAAATTCAGCCTGTTGTCGTCGATCGATCTCAAGATAGTGAATCCGTCATTAAAAGCGGCTTGAAAGCCGGCGACAAGGTTGTCACCGATGGACAGTTAATGCTGGGCCCCGGCATGAAAGTGATGCTTAAGAAGTGACCGAACTCTTTATCCGCAGACCTGTCGCCACGGCCGCGTTGATGATCGGTCTTCTTTTATTTGGCGCTTTCGCATACAAATATCTTCCGACCAGTGACTTGCCAAACGTTGACTTCCCGACAATTTTAGTGAGTGCCGTTCTCCCGGGAGCAAGCCCCGACACGATGGCCTCTTCGGTGGCAACCCCGCTTGAAAAACAGTTTTCAACGATTGCGGGATTGGACACCATGTCTTCCACCAACCGGTTGGGCGAAACGGCGATTACGCTTTCCTTTTCGCTGGATCGTCCGATTGATGCGGCGGCCCAAGACGTTCAGGCTGCCATTTCACGCGCTCAAACCTATCTGCCTCAAGGAATGCCAAGTCCTCCGACCTTTCAAAAAGTGAATCCCGCTGACCAACCTGTTCTTTACGTCGCATTGACTTCCGCGGTGCTTCCGCTTTCCACGGTGGACGATTATGCCGAAAACTTAATCGGCCAGCGCATTTCGATGGTAAACGGTGTTGCGCAAGTGCAAGTTTTCGGCGCGCAAAAATACGCGGTGCGTGCGCAAGTCAATCCTGATAAGATGGCGTCCTTGGGGATTGGCATCGATGACGTTTCGAATGCCATTCAAAAGGGCAATGTTGACATGCCGACCGGAACGCTGTACGGCAAGAATCAAGCGTTTACAGTGCAAGCCAACGGTCAATTGAAGAACGCCGCGGCGTACCGTCCGCTAATCGTCGCGTATCGAAACGGGGCTCCCATCCGGCTTGATCAAATCGGCAACGTTTTTGACAGCGTGGAAAACGATAAAACGGCAAGCTGGTACAATGATACGCACGCCGTCGTCTTGGCAATTCAGCGTCAGCCCGGAACCAACACGATCGAAGTGGTCAACCGCATTAATCAGCTTCTTCCGCATTTTAAAACCTTGATGCCGGGGACGCTGCAAATGATTACGCTCTATGATCGCTCCGCGTCGATCCGTGCCTCGGTGAAAGACGTAAAATTTTCGCTGCTGTTAGCCAATGTTCTCGTGATTCTTGTCATCTTTTTATTCTTGAAAAATGTTTCCGCAACGACCATTCCGGTGCTCGCGCTTCCGATGTCGATCATCGGAACCTTTGCGGGGATGTATTTTCTTGGATTCACCGTCGATAATCTTTCCTTGCTTGCGCTGACGCTTTCTGTCGGATTTGTGGTGGACGACGCGATCGTTATGCTTGAAAACATCATCCGGCACTTGGAAATGGGGAAAACGCCGATGCAGGCGGCCATTGACGGCGCAAAAGAAGTGGGTTTCACGATTGTTTCGATGACGTTGTCGTTGATGGCCGCCTTTATTCCGTTTATGTTTTGGGGAGGGGTTGAAGGCCGCTTGGTACATGAGTTTGCGCTTACGATTACGATGGCGATTTTAATCTCCGGAATCGTCTCGTTGACGTTGACGCCGATGGTCTCGAGCCTCTTCTTGCGCCACAATAAAAATGAAAAACATGGAGCGCTGTACATGGCGCTTGAAAACTTTTTCGAGCGGATGTTAGCCGCTTATTCCCGCACCTTGCGCATTTCCCTCAATCATTGGAAAATGATGGTCACGATTTCGCTGGTGGTGATTGGGTTTACTGTTTACTTATATAATGTGATTCCCAGAGGCTTTATTCCGGCCGACGATACCGGTTACATTTTGGCGTTTACACAAGCCGCGCAAGGCATTTCGTACGATTCGATGGTGCAGCACCAGCAAGGTTTGATGCAAATCGTCAAAAACGATCCGAATATTCAAGATTTTTTCTCGGTGGTTGCCGCGGTCGGGTTTACCGCAAACAATTCAGGCATTATCTTTATGAGGATGAAGCCGAAATCAGTGACGCATATGAGCGTGGGGCAGGTGATTGGGGAGTTGCGTCCCAAGGTGATGGGCATCCCCGGGATCATGATGTTCATGCAAAGTCTTCCAACGATTCGCATCGGGGGTCGACTGACGAACAGCGAATATCAATACACACTCTTCAGTCCCGATACGGAAGCGCTTTACAAAACCGAGCCATTGCTGGAAGCGAAAATTCGCGCTCTCCCGATGCTGCAGGACGTCACGAGTGATTTGCAAATCAGCAACCCTCAAGTCGACGTGACGATTGACCGTGACAAAGCCGCCACGCTCGGCGTCACCGCGGAACAAGTGGAGGACGCGCTTTATTCGGCATACGGTGTTCGGCAAGTTTCAACCATTTACGCGCCCAACAATGAATACCGCGTCATTCTGCAGTTGTTGCCCGAATACCAATCCAATCCGGACGTTCTTCCGAAACTTTACATTCATTCTTCCGGAGGACAACTGGTCCCGATTGCATCAGTCGCAAAATTAACGAAAAGTCTTGGACCGCTCTCGGTCAATCATTCGGGACAATTTCCTGCGGTAACGATCTCGTTCAACTTAAAACCTGGAGCTTCGCTGGGCAGCGCCGTGAACGCCGTGAACGACTTGGCGCGGCAAAATCTCCCGTCAACGGTGACCGGCGATTTTCAAGGAAACGCGGGAGCGTTTCAATCTTCCTCTCAAGGGTTTGACCTTCTCCTCGGCATTACGATTTTGGTGATCTATCTCATCCTCGCGATTCTTTATGAAAGTTTTATCCATCCGCTGACCATTCTGTCGACTCTTCCCTCCGCCGGACTTGGCGCGCTCTTAACGCTGATGCTTTTCCACGATGAATTAAACTTATTTTCGTTTGTCGGCGTCGTCTTGCTGATCGGAATCGTGAAGAAAAATGGAATTTTAATTGTTGATTTTGCGCTTGAAGCACAGCGTAAAGAAGGAATGAGTCCTATTGAAGCCATTTATCACGCCTCGTTGGTCCGATTTCGTCCCATCATGATGACCACGATGGCCGCCTTGGTCGTCACCTTGCCGATTGCGTTGGGCATCGGCGCCGGCGCGGAATCCCGTCGTCCGTTGGGGCTTGCTGTCGTCGGCGGACTTGTCGTCTCGCAGCTTCTCACCTTGTATATCACGCCCGCCACCTACGTCGCCTTCGAAGCGTTACGCGGAAAGTTAGGCGGGAAAAAAGCTGTTCCGCTTCAAGCTATGTCGCCAGAGCATGGATAGGGCGAACGGTTCTTAGAATCAACGCTCCTTTTTTCTCTTTTGTAATTTTCAGATCGTATCGTGATTGCAGGTTAATCCAGAATTCCGGTGTTGTGCGGAAATAAGCGGCTAAACGAAGGGCAGTGTCCGATGTCAGAACCCTTTTGCCGTGGATGATTTCATTAATACGTCCGACCGGCACGTCGATATCCCGTCCCAATTTATTTTGACTGATACCCAGCGGTTTCATGAATTCTTCGAAAAGAATCTCACCCGGAGGAATAGGTTTAAGTTTTTTTGCCATGGACTTCTCCTTTCCAATTAGTGATAGTCGACGATTTCTACGTCAAAAACGGCACCGTTTCGCCATTTAAAGCAAATGCGCCATTGGTCGTTAACCCGGATGCTGAATTGGTCCGCACGGTTGCCATGCAATGCTTCAAGCCGGTTTCCGGGCGGCGATTTTAAATCGCTTAGACTTTGAGCGGCATCCAGCATTTCCAGTTTTCGTCTTGCAACTCTTTCGATCGATTTAAATCGGCGCGTTGATCTGTCGTTGAACAAAGCTTCCGTGTCGTCGTCGCGGAAACTTTTTATCATAATTCATTATAACTCTTTTAAGATATTCTGTCAAGCGTATTACGCTATGCGATATGCTTTTCCTTCGAGAGCCACTGGTTCAGGAACAAGGGGGATAGGCACCATGGAATTTCGGTCAGAATGAAAAAAATACTGGTTTGAATCGGAAAATACGTTAACGCCAAACTCAATCCAAGCGCATTGTTATTCACTCCGGATGAAACCAAATAGGCGGTTCGGTCGGAAAATGTTTCTTTTCGAGGAAAAACCCATCCTACTACAAAGAAAATGAAAAAGATTACACTTGAGATAATCACGTCCCAAACGCCTTTGGTGCACGAGATTATTTATCACGAATTGTGCCGGGGAGAGATCCGGGAATCCTCCAGGGAAACGTATCATCGAATCATTGGAAATCTGGTTTCCCATGGGGCTGAAGGGATTCTTCTGGGATGTACTGAGATTGGCTTATTGGTGAAACCGGAAAATAGTAATGTCCCCTTGTTTGACACGACGGCGATTCATGCCCGTTCAGCCGTCGAGTACGCGTTGTCTTAGAGTGCGCTTTATTTTCTTACTGCTGTGAATAAAGTTGTTTGGGTGGGGACGGAAGTCCCTTCCAATCGGGGAAGTACCTCAAAAAGACGCCTGGCATTTAACTCAAGTAACCATGGACCCCTCTCAAACCAAAATCGTGTCGTATTTGAACGAATAGTATGGGAGAAAGTAAGACGAAATCCACTGGCGGTGGCCAACCGTTTTAGAGTTTCAGTCTCTACGTCGGTAGGCTTGCTTTTAGAGTCAGGGCTAAAGAAGATAACTTTCCCACTCTGCTGCATGAACCCGGCTGCATGATTGATAAGACTTTGTAACGCGCTTTCTCCCGCCTCGTACACCATGGAAACCATCATCATCTTGATCGAGTGCCCGGGAAATTGAATTTCTCCAAAGTTTCCTTCAAGCACTTTAACATGATTGAGGCCGAATAATTCAATCATTTTCTTTAGATTCTCATTCACGTACGGATTTGTATCATTTAAGAAAATTTGTCCTGGAAGACGCGCTAACGTGGTCAGATCTGAAAAAAACACTAATCCGGTTCCTGGAAAAAAGAGAGACTCTCCAGGCTTAAATTCGCATTTTATCGGTTGCAGTCCGTACCCAGGCTTGAGCGTCAGCCGATTCTGCCCCGGATCCCATTGAAAGGATGGGACTGTCAATTCTTGTGATGCAAAAACGTGTGCCAGGAATCCGGCATTGAGTTGGGCCATTTTGGCGCAGTAACGATCGGGATTTTGGTAAAAACAAAAAGAAACCGATTGAAAAATGTTGATTAATTCTTCGTAGGCGGCCTGTGTCATTCCAGCCTTTCGAGCAGGGAGTTTGTATTTATTGACATTACTGATGCAATAAGCATTGTCGGCAGCCATTAACAAGTCCGATGCCAGGAGTGATGCGGAGAGCCTGAGCCCATCGTCTGTCAGCATTTGAATGATGCGTTCTTTTCGGGCAATCGCAGTATCAAACGCCGTTTCTCGAAGGGCTACAAGTTCGGGGGTATGGATATCGATCGGTCCCCTGGAAAGTCCTTCCAGTGGGTTCGTTTTCAGGGCTGCTTCACGGCTAATGGAAACATGTTCATCGGACAAATCGTTTGTGCGCCTTCCGCCTCCCGAATCTGCAGGAGTTCCGTTGGCTGAAAATTTCATGAATGAATGGATAGAATCAAGCGCCCTAATCACGATAACCCCCATCATACCAAAGTTGCCGGAAGAAAACAAGGGGTGTATATGTCTTGACGGGAATATACGAAGTGTGGTATATTAAATTTATGCTCGCGACATTGAGTGCCCTTGCGGAACCCAACCGGTTACATATTGTTGAGCTTTTACGCAAGCGACCACGGCCAGTGGGAGAAATTGTAGAGAGGCTTCGGCTGAACCAGCCGCAAGTCTCCAAACATCTCCGCGTACTGAGTAACGCCGGACTTGTCAAGGTACAGTCGCTTGCGCAGCAGCGGATCTACGAGCTACGTCCGCAGCCCTTTAAAGAATTGAATGATTGGCTAGAATCGTATCGTCATTTTTGGAACGAAAGTTTCGACCGATTGGATGATTACCTTCACACATTACAAAATAAGGAGAAAAAGCATGAGCGAACAAACTAATGCGGTACAAGAATTTGTGATGACACGCGTTTTCGATGCGCCGCGAGATCTCGTTTTTAAAATGTGGACGGAGCCGGAGCACGTGGGACAGTGGTTTGGGCCGAAAGGATGCACGATCCGCGCTGTAGCGTTTGATTTGCGTCCAGGTGGCATCGTTCTTTGCTGTATGAAAACCTCTGATGGACACGAAATGTGGGGGAGATGGGTTTTTCGTGAAATTGTTCCTCCGAAGCGGTTGGTTTGGGTCAATTCTTTTTCCGATGAAAATGGCGGTCTCACTCGTCACCCCATGAGCCCAACATGGCCGCTGGAAATGCTGACAACCGTTGACTTCACCGAACAGGATGGCAAAACGAAAATTACATTGCAATGGGTTCCAATCAATCCAACGGAAGACGAATTAAAAACGTTCAATGCCGGACACGAATCCATGAAAATGGGCTGGACCGGCACCTTTGATCGGTTAGAGGCTTACTTAAGGAGCAAGCATGATAATCAAAATTAGTATCGTAATAGCCGTCGTCATCATCCTTGTTCTTGCCCTAGCTGCGATGAAGCCGGACACGTTTCATATTGAGCGTACTACTTCCATCAAGGCCGCTCCGGATAAAATTTTTCCTTACGTTAACGATTTACACCATTGGACGGCTTGGTCGCCTTACGAAAAACTCGACCCAAACATGAAGCGTACTTACAGTGGCTCGGCAAGCGGGAAAGGCGCCATTTATGAATGGGAAGGAAACGCCAAGGTCGGAAAAGGGCGGATGGAAATTATCGAGTCGGTGCCTTCAAGCAAGATTACGATTAAGTTAGATTTTATAAAACCGTTTGAAGGCCACAACGTCGCCGAGTTTACGTTTCAATCGAAAGAGGGCACGACGGAAGTCTCTTGGGGTATGCATGGTTCCGTTTCATTGATGGGTAAGATTATGCATCTTTTTTTTAACATGGACAAATTAGTTGGCGGAGCCTTCGAGAGGGGCTTGGCTAACTTAAAAGCGAGGGTTGAAAAACCCTGAACTTACCCTGACCCATGTTTTTGACGCGGATGGGCGATGAGTTTTGATCGCCTCGAGGCATGGATGGAGAATCTGGGTATACATTCAACAAAGGAGAGTGTATCATGACTAAACTTGCAAAAAAAGCGGTTGATTCGGGAATCGTTCTCTGGCTGGCGGGAACGCGGTAACTATTCGTTTTCCGCGATTATGCCTTTGCGGATTGCGTATTTTACGATTTCAGTTTGATTGTGCAGTCCCAGTTTTTCCATAATATGGTAACGATGGGTTTGCGCTGTTTTTACCGAAATACTAAGTTTCTCGGCAATGGCTTTGCTGGTATTCCCTTGAGCCACGAGGAGCAACACTTCTTCTTCACGGCTGGTGAGGCTGTCTTTAACTTTTACGGTGGAATCTTCCAGGGCTAAGAATTCACTGACCAGCGCTTGAACCATAATGGGGGAAAGGTATATTTTGCCGTTCACCACCGTATGGATTGCGGAAATGAGTTCTTCACTACTGGTCTCTTTTAGCAAATATCCCGAAGCGCCATATCGTAGGACGCTAAAGAGATATTCTTCGGAGTCGTATTGGGATAGAACAAGCACTTTCATTTCCGGAAGCAAGGATTTGATTTTCTGCAGCACTTGAAGGCCATTCAACTTCGGCATCCCGATATCCAAAAGAAGTAAATCCGGTTTTAGTTCGCTTGCCATCGCAATCGCTTGTTCTCCATCGTTGGCTTCACCCACGACCGTCATTTCCGAATAAAGATTTAAGAGGCTTTTTAATCCGTCCCTAACGATCGGGTGATCATCAGCAATGAGAATGCGGGTCATGCGATTGGTTTCCACGGAACGGATAAGGAGATTCGAGTTCCGTTTCCCGGCGAAGAGGTTAAGTCGAGCTTGCCCTCCAAAAGCGAAGCCCGTTCTTCCATCCCGGAAATTCCGAGATGCTGACTCTTGTTGAGCTGGAGTGATTGAGGATCAAAACCGATTCCATTATCACGAATTTCAAGATTGAGGTGATTGCCTTCTCGTGATAGTTTGGCCGTGACTTCGGTGGCATGCGAATATTTTACAATGTTGGCCACGGCTTCTTGCGTAATTCGGAAAAGAGTCAGCTCAACTTCCGAAGGAAGCCGGAGCCCTTGTTCTTCTGTGGTGAAAAAAGCACGAACCCCGCGTTTTCGCAGTTGATCCCGAAAAAGGGTGGAAAGCGATTGTGCCAACCCCAGATCTTCCAGCATCGCCGGTCTTAAATTAAAGGCCAGCCGCCGTATTTCCGCCGAGATTTGGGTGGCGAGCGTTTTTAAATGATCAAAATCTTCCGAATGAATTGTCCCGGATTGTTGAGATAACACTTTCATTTGTTCTATTCGCAGGGTGAGGCCGGTTAAAACTTGACTTGCTTCATCGTGCAGTTCGCGGGCAATGCGTTGGCGCTCTTGCTCTTGGGCTCGAATGATTTGCGCCGCTAACCGTTGTGAGCGTGTTCTTTCTTCTTCTAACCGATCGAGCATCGTTTTAAAGCCGGATAATGTGATTGAATAGGTTAGAAAAACACCAAGTCGCATGGCGGCGTTCCAGTAGATGATTCCCGGACTTCGGTATTCGTGCGCCATCACAGAGTCGGCAAGAACCCAGACCAGCTCACTGGCAATGGCGGTCAGAATTCCCGCCCTTTTCCCAAGATACCAGGTGGCGATCGAAATCGGCAACACATAAAGGAGCGCCACGGAAACTTCCCGGTGAGTCAATGAATCCAAAAACCCGACGGCCAATATAATCGCCAAGCTGGTCAAAGCGATCCAGGGCTTTGGGACAGACTCGAATCGTTTGATTAAGCTCACTTTAGTATCATACCACACCCGGGAGGAAAAATCATCAGGTCTTTTGCCAGTAGGAAATCAGTACCTTTCCGGATATACTCTGGCATAGGAGGTTTGGTATAATGGGTGGAGTGATGAAACCGAATCTTATTCTCGCCGTGCTTGCCTGTGCTTTCTGCTTGGTCCTCAATTCATGCACAACGAAAAAGACTGTCGCGACTAATGATGCCATTCCCAAGGTTGCGGTCGTGAAAGTGGCGCGTGAAACACTTTCGCAAGAATTAGTGTTGGCGGCGGAATTCCGTCCCTATCAGGAAGTGGAACTTCACGCGAAAGTGGCGGGCTACATTAAAGCAATTCATGTCGATATTGGCGATCATGTTAAAAAAGGCCAGCTTTTGGCTGTTTTGGAGATTCCCGAATTGCAGGACGAAATTTCGCAAGCGCGGGCCGAATTGGCAAGCGCCAAAGCGAACTATGAGATCAGCCACTTAACGTACGATCGGCTGGATGCTGCTGGAAAAGCAAGGCCGAACCTTATCGCCCAACAAGACATCGATGACGCCAGGGCGAAAGACGAAGTTTCGAGAGCTCAGGTTGAAACGGCGAAAGAGAACCTGCAACGGCTTGAAACACTTTACTCCTATTCCAACATCGTTGCGCCTTTTACCGGTGTTGTGACTTACCGCTATGCCGATTTGGGAACGATGATTCAAGCAGGCACCGCTTCTCAAACTCAAACTTCACCGGTGGTCAGAGTTTCACAAAATGATTTGCTGAGGTTAATGATACCGGTTCCCGAATCCGCCGCCGCATTAATCCGTTTGGGATCTGTCGTTGCGGTTCGGGTTCGCGCGTTGAATAAAACGTTTGAGGGACGTGTGGTTCGTTTTGCCGATAAGCTTGATCTTGCCACCCGCACCATGCCTACGGAAATCGATGTCCCCAATCCAAATTACGAACTTTTACCGGGCATGTATGCCGAAACAACCCTGACCGTTTCCCTTGTCAAAGAAAGTTTAATCTTGCCCGTTGATGCGGTCCGGCAGGAACACGGCCATTCTTTTGTTCTTTTGATTAATCAAGACGGTCAAGTAGAACAGCGAACCATTAAGACTGGGCTCGAAACCCCGGATAAGATTGAAGTTTTAAAAGGATTAAATGAAAGTGATGAAGTTCTTTTAGGCAGTGCAAGCCAAATCAAGATCGGTGAGAAAGTTCATCCGGTCGTTTCCGGAAGCAGTGAGTGACATGTCTCAAACGTTTTGTGACTACGCCAAGCTGTTACGAACGGATTTTTGGGTAACTCCAAAGTGTTCGACTCTGAGAATTTTTCCTTCGTTTGGAGACTATCATGCCCATACCTGACACCGCTCCAAACGAAGTGAGAGTTTTTAAGGGCCGTGAAAAATTCGAATGGAGAACACGAGGGGGTTACCCAAAAATCCGTTCTCTAAAGCCGATGTGCAAAACGTTTGAGAGAGTGAACTAGCAGCCATGTCCAGGTTTTCTATTCGCAATCCGTACTTCATCGTCGTGGTCTGTCTCATTGTTTCGATTATCGGCGTCACTTCGATTATACGGATGCCGGTCGATCTTTTTCCAACGATTAATCTTCCTGAAGTGGTGGTGGCCACCTTTTACAACGGGATGCCCCCCGAAGAAATCGAAGCAGAAATAACCGGCCGTTTCGAACGGTTTTTTACCCTTGGATCCGGGATTGATCACATGGAGTCCCGGTCGCTTCCCGGCGTCAGCATCATTAAAATTTACTTTCAACCGGGAACCAACGCCGATTCGGATGTCAATGCAATTTCGAATCTCGCCATGGCTGATTTGGGGCGGCTTCCGGCAGGAACTTTGCCGCCTGTCGTGATGAAGTTCGATGCGTCAAGTTTACCGGTTTGTCTTATTACATTGAAAGGGGAGGGATTGGACGAAACGGCCATTCGCGACATCGGACAATATACTGTCCGCAATCAATTGGCGGTAGCGCAGGGCGCTTCCATTCCGCCCCCGTTCGGCGGAAAATACCGGCAGATCATGGTCTACGTCGATCCGCTAAAACTCGATTCATACGGACTTTCCCCGATGGATGTTGTGCGCGCGATTAATCAAGCCAATTTGATTCTTCCCGCGGGATACGCTAACATCGGCCCTTATCAATATAATATTTATACTAACAGTCAAATCGAAAAAGTAGCGGAGATTAATGATGTTCCCCTTAAGAATGTCGGGCAATCTTATGTGCGGGTTGCCGACGTAGGGCACGCCAAAGATGCTAACACCATTCAAACCACCATCGTCCGTGTCGATGGTCAGCGCTCCGTTTACCTTCCGATCATGAAACAAGGGGGGGACTCGAATACCATCGCCGTGGTCAATAGCGTTAAATCGATTTTGAAACATCTGGTTGGTGTGCCGAAACAATTGGTCACGCAAGTCGTTTTCGATCAATCGGAATTCGTGAAAAAAGCGATTGAGACGGTGCTGCATGAAGGGGGCATCGGACTGATTTTAACCGGCCTCATGGTGTTACTGTTTCTCGGCAGTCTTCGCGCCACGATGGGTGTCTTTTTGTCGATTCCGCTCTCCGCGCTGACCGCGATGGTGCTCCTTTACTATTTTGGACACGCTTCGGTTAACAGCATGGTGTTAGCGGGATTGGCCATCGTATTTTCAAGATTAATTGACAACTCGGTGATTGTGTTGGAGAATATTTTTAGACATTTGGAAATGGGCGAATCTCCGAAGGTGGCGGCTGAAACCGGTGGCCGCGAAGTCGCCTTGGCGGTTCTAGCCGCGACGCTTACGAGCGCGATAGTCTTTTTTCCTGTCACGTTTCTGTACGGGGTCAGCAAGTTTCTTTTCACGGCCCTTGCAACCTCCGTTGTTCTTGCCCTTTTCGCCTCTTATTTTGTGGCGATGACGGTTGTCCCGCTTTTTTGCGCTCGCTTTATTAAAGGAAAATTCGTGGCCGATGCTTGTGAATACGAAGGCTCCCCTGAAGATCTCATCTGCAAAGCGCATGGCGTGCACGAAGAGGAGTCGAAATTTCACAAAAAATTTAATGAAAAATTTCATCAGATGCTCGATGGGTATCAAGAGAAAGTTCGAACGGTGCTTAAACGTCCGGGATTTACCGTCGTAGTTTATCTTGGCATTTTCCTCTTAAGCCTCGGACTTTTTCCCCTGCTCGGCGTTGCCTTTTTCCCCCGAAGCGACGCCGGACAATTTGTTATGAACGTGAAAGCTCCCTCCGGCACACGTGTAGAGCGGACGGAAGCGTATGTCGCGAAGGTGGAAGATCTTGTTAAAAAGATTGTGCCGCCCGCCGACCTCCGGCTGATTGTGGCTAACATTGGTCTCACCTCCGACTTCTCGGCGCTCTATACGACGAACTCCGGCCCGCATACCGCGACGATTTCAGTCGCGTTGACCGACGATCATAAAGTGGGAAGCTATGAGTACATGGATCGCGTCCGCCGGGAAATTCGCGACAAACTGCCGGAACTCACGACGTTTTTCCAGTCGGGAAGCTTGCAAGATGCGGTTTTGAATCAAGGGTTGCCGGCGCCTGTCGATGTGCAAGTGAGCGGGTCCAATCTCGAAGAAGACAATCGTGTCGCCACCCAAATGGCGCAAGATTTCCGGAAGATTCAAGGGGTGAGCGATGTTTTTATCCCGCAAGATTTGGATTATCCCGCTTTGAAACTTGATGTCGACCGCGTTCATGCCGGCGAACTCGGATTCACACAAAAAGAAGTGATTGACAATGTCATTACCTCATTGACCTCAAACGGCATGGTGGCCCCCAGTTATTGGATTGATCCCAAAACGGGAAACGATTATCTTTTGACCGTGCAGTATCCGGAAAAAAATATTGGAAGTCTTGAAGATATCAAAAATATCCCGCTCCACGCTGCCGATGCAAAAAATTCCGCATTGTTGGAATCGGTTTCGCATCTTTCACGGATCAATTCTCCCACCGAAGTTGACCATTATCAAATTCAGCGCGTGATTGACGTCTATGTTAATCCCGCCACCGAAGACCTGGGACACGTGGCCACCGCGATTGATACCATCCGCAAGAATCTCAAATTGCCTGAAGGCGTTCACATTGCCGTGCGCGGCATGGTGGAGGGAATGCGCGCGTCCTTTAAAAGCTTCGGTTTTGGATTGGTTCTGGCGCTTATTCTCCTCTATTTAATTTTAGTGGCGCAGTTTCAGTCTTATATCGATCCCCTTTTGATCCTGTTAGCCGTCCCTCCGGGAATCACGGGCGTTCTCATCGCGCTCTACGCGTCCGGGACGACGTTGAACGTTCAATCCTTGATGGGGGTCGTGATGATGGTGGGAATGACGGTTTCCAACAGTATCTTGATTGTCGAGTTCGCCCATCACTTGGAGCGGGAAGGGATGGGTGTTAAAGAATCCATCATTACAAGCTCCCGGATTCGTCTCCGTCCGATTTTGATGACCTCGCTGGCCACCGTTTTTGGGCTTGTTCCAATGGCGCTGAAGCTCAGCACCGGAGCAGAGGTTTACGCGCCTTTGGCGCGCGCCATCATTGGCGGCTTAACGGCGTCGGTCATCGTCACGGTCTTTATCGTTCCCGCGGCTTACCTACTCGTGCACGGGGACAGGTCCAGACCTGTCCCCAAAGAAGGGGTGTGAAACTGGCATGAAATGGAGTTTTCTAGTCTTGATTTTTTGTCTGTGCTTCCCGTTTTGGGTAGAAGCGGATACGCTTACTTTATCCCGGGCCGAAACCATTGCACTGGCCAATCATCCTAAAATTAAAGCCGGCGTTTTGCAGGAACAAGTGGGAGAAACCCAGGTAAAAGAAACCCATGCCGCGGAACTTCCCTTCGTTAGCGGAAACTTGACCGGGGTTGATGCCGAAGCCGGCAGCCGCATTTCCGCCGGCGGGTTAAACAATCCGCTCATCTTCAGCCGGTATGCCAATGGACTTTCATTAAATCAGTTAATTACCGATTTCGGACACACGCACGACTTGGTACAAAGTTCGGTTTTTCATCAGAAAGCGCTCCAAACGGACCTGGAGTTTACACGCCTGGAAGTTTTATTTCAGGCGGATGACGCCTATTTTAGCGTGCTACGCACGCAAGCGCTCCTGGAAGTCGCCAAAGAGACGGTAGCGGAGCGGCAATCGGTTTTGGATCAAGTAAACGCTTTAGCAAAAAGTAAACTGAAGTCGGGTTTGGACTTAAGTTTTGCTGAAGTTAATTTAGCCCAAAGCAAACTCTTTCTGGTTCAAGCACAAAATGATCTCGACGCCGCTTATATGACCCTCTCTACAGCGCTCGGTTATTCCGAGCTCCAACGTTTTTCGCTGGTGGATGAAATGCCGTACACCAAGCCCCCCGGCAACCTTGGCGATCTCACGGCCCTGGCCTTTCAAACCCGCGAAGATCTGACAACCTTGCTTTTGGAAAGAGCCTCCGCCGAGTGGTACGCCAAAGCGCAGGGAGCCCAGTCGCTTCCCCGCATCGATCTGGCCGGGGCGCTGGGTGAAAGCCCTTATCACGCCCCCGGACTCTCGAACAGTTATAGCGTGATCGGAATCAACGTCGATATACCTATTTTTAATGGTAACCTTTTCTCCGAAGAGGAAAAAGAGGCTCAATTGAAAGTCGGGATTGAAGATCAGAATGTGCAGAATCTCAAAAATCAAATCGCCCACGATGTCGGAGTTGCATGGCTCGACGTCGAGACTGCCTATCAAAACCTTGCGCTTACTCAGAAATTACGCCGACAGGCCGCCGAAGCACTCGATTTAGCCCAGGCTCGATACAACCTGGGACTTTCGTCGATCGTGGAATTAAGCCACGCGCAGCTTAATTTGACACAGGCGGAAATTGACAAAACCAATGCAAAATACGCTTATGAAGTCAAAGTGCTAAGCCTTGATTATCAAGTCGGCGTCAAGAAATGATCGTCGACTCGATTCGCCGATCGGGAACCAGCCACATCAGCGCCACAAAAATGTAGATGCTGTCAGCAATCCACGGATTGACAAACGCCAAGGGCAGTGAAAAAAAGTAGAGCAAAGCCGAAAGCTTGCCTTTGACATCGCTGCCGACGGCCTTTGCCAACTTCGAATCCGCGCCTTGCGCACGAATAATCATCGTTTGAAGAATCAAGTATGAAACCCCGGCAAAAAGCAAGACGGCGCCGTAAACAGCCGTGGGCAATGGCGCGAAATGGTTTTCTCCCATCCAGGCCGTGACAAAGGGAATGAGAGACAACCAAAACAAAAGATGCAAGTTCGCCCACAGAATGCTGCCATTGATTCGCTCGGTCGTTTGAAGCATATGGTGATGATTGTTCCAATAGATTCCGAGATAAATGAAACTTAGAACGTAGTTGAGAAAAATGGGAATCACGGGGCGAAGGGCATCCGCGTCCGCGCCATGAGGTACTTTCAGCTCCAGCACCATGATGGTAATCAGGATCGCGATGACGCCGTCACTGAAGGCTTCCAGCCTTCCTTTACTCATAAAAAATCATTGGCTCTTCCGGGAGGATTGTCCTGGGGAAGCGCCCAATTACGTTTTGGTATCAACATTGAATAAGGAGGGAATGATGACTTATAAGGATGTAAAGAAATTAATTGCAGGTGCTACCTTGGTGTTTGCCTTGGGAACATCCGCCGCGCTGTATGCGGAATCGATGGATAAAACCCCCATGACGGACCAAACCATGATGATGCAAATGATGAAACTTGGGTCGCCGGGTGAACATCACAAAATGTTGGATGTTTTTGCCGGAACATGGAATCTTACGGTCACCTCAAAAATGGCTCCGAACGCTCCGGCACAAACGATGACCGGCACCAGCGAAAAGAAATGGATCTTGGGAAACCGGTTCATTGAAGAAAAAGTTCAAGGCACGAGCGATGCCAAAATGGGAATGCCGCCGTTTGAAGGGATGGGAATTCTGGGATATGATAACATTCGCCATGAGTACGTTTCCCTCTGGATGGACAACATGATGACCGGCGTTATGGAAGGCGAATCCAAATACAATCCCCAAACGAAAATGTTCACAGAAAAAGGCTCCGTCAGCTGCCCAATGACCGGCGAGAAACGCCGAAAATTTCGCGGCGTGGTCACCGTCATCGACAATAACCATTACACGTACGATATGTATATGATGGATAAGCACGGCAATGAATTCAAATCGATGTCGATTGACTACCAAAGAGCGCAATAGAATTTAGAGTATAATTTTTGAATTGAGCGAATCCTTGCTGTAAATGGGTTTGCTCAATTTTTTTGGTCTATTTTCGCTTACGCTAGGGCTTGTTTGTTACGCATTGGAAAAACGCAGCCGAGGGTTCACGCTTGGATTCGCTGCTGCATGCGCCCTGGGATCAATTTATGGCTTCCTGCAGGGAGCTTGGCCGTTTGGATTAATTGAAATTGTTTGGACGATTATAGCGGTTCGTAAATGGTATCAAGGGGACGGGGTATCTTAGCTTCGGGGCGATGGGAATTGTAGTCGATTCATGTCCGCGCGCTAAGAAGGAGCTTCCTTCCGCTTAACCTTAGAGGTTAGTTTATGAGTGATCGGTCACTATCCAAATGCTGACGTTATGAGTATAACCGATTACCGATAAACTAGGGCTCGGCTCAAGCCGGCATACCCACCTCTCGGGGGGAAATGAGTTGCTCTTTTCAAAATTGGGTATCTTTCCCCGAGGGAAAAACGCACTTAAAATAGAAACTTTATTGAAAACATTCCAAGAAAGAAAGACTGTGACTATTCCGACTTCTAATACACTAATGTTAACAGAGAAGGCTATGGAGCAAGATGAGCTCCTTGTCAGACGCCTAAAGAATGGTGATCATGAGGCGTTTGAGAGCCTCGTGGAGGCTTATCGCCCCAGAATTTATGCTACCCTTTATAATTTACTGGGAAGATACCAGGAGGCCGAGGAGGCTATTTGGGATGTGTTTAGTGAAATTTGGAAATCGATCGGACGGTTTAAGGGCGAGTCCAAGCTTTCCACCTGGATCTACAGCCTCACGACACATGTCGCTTATCATCGCCGAAGAAAACGCGGTGCGACGGCTATCCCTTTTGAAGAGATTGAACCGAATGTGGCCGCACCGTCAAATTTGGAAACAGATGTATTACGCCATGAAGAATCCCGGCTCGTGGAAAAAGGGATTTCAGCTCTGCCGGAGTCTTTACGGGTTCCGCTGGTGCTGCATTCTATTGCAGGTCTTGATTATGAAGAAATTTCAAAGGTTCTTAAGCTTCCGGTGGGGGCACTCAAAACCCGGGTTTGGCGCGCAAAACTGGAGCTTAAAAAGGTGTTGGAGCCATGGATGAATCAACCCTCAACTTAACCTGCCTTCAAGTGGCGGAATATCGGGAATTAGGGAAAGCGCTTCCTGAGGCGCTTGCCTCGCATTGGGAGAGTTGTGCAGATTGCCATGCCGTGGGAGAAATAGATAACCTTTTGGAGCATTATGCCCCTCCGAAAATGTCCGGATATTCGCGCGAGCGGCTCGTGGAAATCACGAAACCCAAATTGCCTCAAGCGAACTGGTGGCGGTATGCGGTTGCCGCGGCTTTAGCCTGCCTTATTGGCGGGAATTTATATTTAAGGCGCCCGCCGGCTTTTTCGCCGGTGGCAATTCTGCCCCAGGTGAGATCTCATGGGAGCATTTCCGTGCCGGCAGTTTCTCTCCCCGTTTCATCAGTGATGGTGGCCGTTGTTGAGGGTAGCTGCGTGATGCGCCAGCCCGGGCAATCCTCCTGGAAACCGCTTCATCCGCAGGATCGGTTGACCCCGGAATCAACGATTACCATTCCCGCGAAGGGACGTTTACGTCTAACGTATCCGGATGGAACGGAAATGGTGCTTTTGGGAAATACACAAGGAACATTAGACACCATCACCTCTTCCGCGGATGGGGTTGATGCTTTCTTTCTTGTTCGGGGTAAAATCTTTGTCCATCACCACGGGAATCCGCTGGTCATTTTAACCGCGGATTCGGCCATTGAAGCGATTGGAACTGAATTTTCAGTCCATCAGGAGAAATCATCGACTCATGTCCGCGTTTTCCGCGGATTGGTGCGTGTAAAACTGGTGTCGTCGGAGAACTCCGCGATGATGCGGGAAAATGAAGAGTTGCGTTTTGCCCCACAATCCAAGCTTGCCGTAAAGCGTTTTGGCGTACAGCAAGTTGATCCTTGGGAAAAGAACGAAATCAAAGTATCTTACCTCAAAGAGGGAAGAATGGTGGAAACGCTCCGGAGAGTTCCCAAACACCTTAATTCGCCACACCTCGCTCCTGTTCAAAGGCTGGAATCAAAATCAGTGCAAAGCTTGGAAAACCATAGCCAGAACTATAATCGCCACGCGAACCGCTTGGAGACGAAGTTAGAAGATCAGATGAAAAATTTTGAAGAACACGCCCGGAAACAACAAGAAAAACTTCTGGAGGAAATGAAAGATTACGATCAATCCGTCGGGCGGTGACTAATTTCATTCCGGTGACACTAAATGAAATATACAAGGAGCGTGATGCTATGTTTTTTTCCCGGACGGAAGAGTTATCCAATCGATGTGTGATGGTGGAGCCGGTAGGCGATTTGGATTTGCATTCCGTAACGCATTTCAAAGCCGTGTTGGATCGTCAGTTAGCACATAAAAAATACGATATTATTATCAATTTGGATTTTCTTACGTTTCTCGATTCATCGGGATTACGAAGCTTCATTGCCGCTTATAAAAAAGTCAAACCGATGGGTGGAAAAATTGACATCGTTTGTTCCAAAAAATGCTTTCGATCCTTGTTCGAACTTACAGGATTGGATCGGTTTTTTAAGGTTTTCGAATATAAAGCTTCCGCCATTCGCGCCGCGATTGAAGCCCGGGCACTCGTATACGCTTAATAAGCGGGGATAAATGCGGGTAAGGGAAGAAACAAAGAGAGTAGATCGCTGATCAATTGCTTGAGTTTATGGAGAAGCCAATCTTCATAAATAGAGAGTTCTGAAGCGTGGTGCTTGTCGCCCGAAGCAAGCCAAAACGCGAGCGGCATTTCTTGGAAGTCGTCAGTTTTTGTTTTCTCAAAGCGTTCCTCGAGTTTTTCATATTCATCCGCCATGAATTCCTGAACCAATTCCTCATGGATTCGTTGGGTATCGACATCCATGACTCCCGGATCAAACGTAAGCGGCGGTAAACTGAAACTCAACTCCAAAGACATCGCATTGCGCCTCCCAATAATTTTTGACTTTGCCTGGTTCGGTTTTTAAATTTACGATTCCTTCCCGAGATAAAATTCCATGAAAATCGGGCAAGGGTAGGGGTCAATACAATACGGATCTATCTTTCGAGAATCAAGCGATTCAGAGGCTATTGACAAAGTACAAAACGATTTGGTATAATTGTAATACAAAGTATTAAAGGAGCTGTCGTTGATGTCAACCGAACGAAAGTTAGTTACGATTTCCATTCCACCGGCACTTCTCAGGGAAGCCGAGCGCGCCGCTGAAAGAGAGAGCCGCACAAAGTCTGAATTTTTCAGAGAAGCACTTCGTTTCTATCTTGAGACTGCTAAGCAGCGTCTGAAAAGTTCCCGAGAGCGGCTTTTTTCCATTATTGAACAGGTTCAAGAAAAGACTCGAAACACTCCTCCTCGCAGGGTTCGCAAGATGGTTCATGAAGCGATTGCGGCCGCTCGTCGAACCGGCTAGCGCATTTTTCCCATGAGGGTGGTCTTAGACACAAACGTTGTCATATCGGCGATTCTCATTCGAGGCGGGAATGAAGATCGCATTCTTCAAGCCTGGCGGCGAAAAGCTTTTGAATTGGTTTTATCCACGCCGATTTTGATCGAATTGGCGCAAGTTCTGCTTTATGACAAAATTAGAAAAGCCCAATGGATGAGCGAAAAGCAAGTTTCCTTACTTCTGGAGTCATTCGCGAAGGAAGCAATGATTAGTCCAGGACATTCGAAAGTAGCAATTTGTCGAGATTCGGCTGACAACAAATTTCTGGAAGCGGCTGTTGATGGAAAAGCAGAATACCTTGCTACCGGTGATCAGGATCTGTTGGTCTTGAAGACCTATCATCATATTGAAATCGTCAAGCCTTCCACGTTCCTGAAAATTCTTTCTTGACGCTCCCTGCCCGGAATTAATTGTGAGACAAAGGATTTTCTTGTTCTTTAAAAAAGATACATTTGTATCTATCATGATAGAGCAAATCTGCGAGCCAGTCGATGTCGTTGTCTCCTTTTCGGTTGCGGGAAAGATTGTTCCACGAAAATTTCGGTGGCGAGGGCGGGTTTATGACATTTTGAAGATTCACCAGCGGCACGAAACAAGAGACGGGAAAGCGGTGCTTCAGTTCTTCCACTGTACCGATCAAAGTTCTCCGTACCGGAAAATTTGTTTTAACAATATCACCAACATTTGGACCCTGGAAGAAACGGAGACTGATCCTTGAGAGCCAAGAAAAGCTACCTACAAAAGGAATATGGCGAGCGGATTATTTTTCTTATCGACATGAACAGCTACTTTGCGACCTGTGAGCAGATGTCCAATCCTGCGTTACGGGGCAAACCGATTGGGGTTGGCGGAAGCAACCTCGAGCGAACGGTGGTGACAGCCGCTTCCTACGAAGCAAAGCGTTTCGGCGTTAAAGTCGGCATGAGTATTTTTGAAGCGAAACGGTTCTGTCCGAAGCTGATCGTGGTGGTCGGAGATCCTGAGAAATACGTTGATACTACAACAAAATTTCTTAAAGTTTTTCAAGCGTACTCGCCTGATCTCGAAATTTTTTCGATTGACGAAGCTTTTTTGGATGTCACTCGCACGCACGAACGCTTCGGCGGTCCGGTGGCGTTGGCGAAAATCATAAAAAATGAAATCCGGAAAGAATTGGGCGAACTTTTCACCATTTCCGTCGGCATCTCTTACAACAAAACGCTGGCGAAACTGGCCGCCTCCAAAATGAAGCCGGATGGATTGGTTTGGATTAAACGGCAGATTACTGAGGAGGATCGACGTTCCGCCGCGAAAATCATGGCAACCAAACAAGCTCTGGCCGAAAGCCGCCTCATCGACATTTGCGGCATCGGCTCCCGAATCGAAAGAGCTCTGCTCAACATGGGTGTTACAAGTTTGGACGCACTGGCCCGCATGACCCCGGAGCGTCTCCGCAAACGGTTCGGTCTTTACGGTATTTTTCTTTACAATATTGCCCACGGCGAAGATCCCAGTCCCGTGGTTCCGTATTGGCTGGAAGATCCGTATCGCAGCATGGGGCACCACTACACGATTCCAAAAGACATCCATTCGCGCGAAGAGCTGGAGCCGTTGCTCTTGAAGTTCTCCGAGAAAATAGGGAGGCGCCTGCGCGCTCACGGCTACCGGGGGCGAACGATTCATTTGTTGCTGCGTAATTCTGATCTTCTGGATTTATCGCAGCAACAAACGCTTTCCGAGGATACGGACGACGGCTACGAAATTTACAAAGCCGCCGGCCGAATCCTGGATCAATGGGTTTTCCCGGAATCAGTACGGATGCTTGGAATAAGCTGTTCGCATCTGGTCAAAAACTATCAACAACTGTCCCTACTCAACGATGCGTTAAAAAGAACCAAGGTGCTCGAGGCGATGGATCAGGTGAATGATCGTTACGGCGAATTTACCGTGATGCGTGCCCGGCTTTTAAAGACCAAGCTGAAAGTTCATGTCGGCGGTTTTGTCGAGGATCGCGCCAAAACGTTCAAGCAATTCGGCGTCACAATCAAGAAATAAACGTGCTAATTTTCGACAAGTTCGACGTCAGGAACTTCGGCTTCATCATCGGTTTCTGCGCCAGGGCGCCGCTCGATGCATAAAACGTTTTTATCAAAGGTGAATCTGATTTCATTCGGTTCAAGTAACATCAATAACCTCCTCATTTGGGATCTCTGGAATAAATAGGAACAATGAATTAAGAGAATGTGGATTAGATCAGAGAAAAGATAGAATTAATGCGATCGGAATCGTCGCTTGGAGAGCGACGACATTTTGGGGACATTTAAAAACCAGTTTAATGTAGTCATGATAACTCCTTTACTGATTACGAGAAAGACTCGCAAATTCCTTTTCAGCCAACTCTTTGATCTTGGGAAGAACGAAGTCCCAGCCCGTTACCGTATCCTGATAGCGTTTCGATCCGTTCACGATTTTTGAATAATCGCCCTGTGTCACTGACAACAAGGTACCCTCTTCACGGGGTGATAATTCATAAGTGGCCGTTGTATAATTAGACGGGATGTCTTCATACTTATCGACGGCATTCGGATCAAACGTGGTGAACCTCAGCAGTTTATTGGGCGTAATGCTGACGATTTTTCCTTTAACGTAGATTTTCGCGTCGGACGCGCCTCTCCATAAAATCGGGCTTCCTACTTTTAAATCGGAAACCAATTCACAGCCAAACAT
>Ga0207024_10090_pt1 | contig 26803 bp, 21 predicted proteins | sample Alteio_BWMinCont_44_FD_153470 | JGI IMG/M metagenome (GOLD analysis project Ga0207024, IMG submission 153470) | Enriched cells from forest soil in Barre Woods Harvard Forest LTER site, Petersham, Massachusetts, United States -... | ecosystem: Environmental > Terrestrial > Soil > Temperate forest >...
TTTGGATATTTTTATGATAGTTATGACTATTCTAAAGAGTCAATATAACGTTGGCGAAGAACTGCTTTCAGCTTCTTTTGTCTGCGCACCACAGATGGCTTATTGTAAACTTTTCGTACACGAAGTTCTTTTACAATACCGATACGGTCAAACTTTTTCTTGAATGCTTTAAGCGATTTCTCCAGGTTTTCGCCTTCTTTAATTTGAACAATAATCATGTTTTTCGTTAGTGTTTTTATAAATGGGTTGCAAAGGTAATATTTTTTCCATAATTGGGTAACAGTATGGGAAAATAATTTGTTTAGCCTTTTCCCAAGCTCCGGAAGCCCTTCCAAACAATACGGATATCGGTGGCCACTTTATAATCGCGGGCGTATATCGCATTGATATTGTGAATGGTAGAACTATCGGTAGGTGAGGGGAGGGCATCTAATGGATTAAGCACTCCTTTTTTAATAGAAGGCAGAAGATGGGGTGGTTTTTGCTCCTCGGGGGAGTATCCAACATAAGATTTTTCACCAATAAACACCCAAAATATGTTGCCGAAGAAACCGAGAGGCCTTTTTTGAATCCAGCAAATTAACGGGCTCAATACCAATAATATAAGACTTAGTATTACGTCAAAGAGGCGCTTGTTACGGATGTTGGGTGCTGCATTGATGGCATGCACATCAATCATATATAGTTCACCGGAAGTATGAATAGAGTTACTGCCAATAATGGCCCAGCTTTCAGGTGGGGCAATTTTAAATTCCAGTTCGGGGGCCGAAATGGTCGACATGGCATCTATAATGGTTTGTGATGGCAGGCTTTTGGCACAAAATATCACCTCGTTGATATGGTATATTTTAACCGTTTCGCTCCATTTAGTAAACTGGTCCCCGTTCAGGGCATTATCGGGACTTAAATAACGTACATCTTCCATTTTAATACCTGTTTTTTCGAGCAGGCTGTATACCCTTTTGCTTTCTTCTTCTTCCCCAATGATTAATAAGCGGCGGCTATGGCGCACAAATCCTTTCACCTTAAAAGCCATCAACAGGGTTCGTATCCCCGTAAGGGCTATCAGAACCCATACCGTTCCTATCAATATCAAAGCCCTGGAAAAGCGGTATGCATCGGGCAAAAGGGCATACATAATTAATATAAACCCTGAACCCCACAATATACCCCTGATCATTTTCCACTGTTTAATGGGTTTGTCATATCCTCCGCTAAAAAGAATGCAAAACAGCCATATCAGGATGTACGCAGGTAGGATAAAAAGCAGGAAAATCCGCGAGTAATAAGATTCGGAAGAGAATTTTAAATTGGCATAAAAAAGTGAGATAACGTAATAACCCACATAAATGGTTATAAAATCAGCCACCGGGAAAATCATCTTACTTATAAAACGGTGCAGAATGGCTATAGATGCCCGAAAGAAAATAGCCATATTGATAAAGAAGGAAAACAGCCGGGCATTTTTGTGGGAGAAATGCTTTTCGGCAAATATGCGCATGGCATTATAGAATACGATTACATAGTTTACGCTGCTTTTCTTGGTGCTTTCGCCTTTGTAGTGTATAATGCGTGTCTGCGGAAAATAGTAGTTATGATACCCCGCTTTGATGATGCGGTATGAAATGTCGATGTCTTCGCCATACATAAAAAAGGTTTCATCCAACAGCCCCACTTTATCAAGCGCCGCTTTACGAATGAGCATAAAGGCGCCCGATAGAATATCTACTTGGTTAGTTTCGTCCTGCGATAAATAGGTTAGATGGTATTTCCCAAATTTTTTTGATTTCGGGAATAAGAATGAAAACCCAAATGTTTTATAAAATGCTACTTCAGGAGTTGGCAATGCCCGTTTCGATTCAGGGAGAAAACGGCCTTTCCCATCAATCATTTTTACGCCCAAAGCTCCCGCATCGGGGTGTTCGTCCATAAAGGCGATGGTTTTCGTAAAAGTTTCCTCTTCTACAATGGTATCGGGGTTCAGCAACAGAATATATTCTCCGGTTGCTTGTTTTATAGCCTGGTTATTAGCTACCGAAAAACCTGCATTCTTTTTATTTTCTATCAGCTTTACTTCCGGGAATTTTTCCTTCAGCATTTCAATGGAACCGTCTACCGAATTATTGTCGACCACCCATACTTCAACAGCCAGGTTTTTGGCTGCTTTCCGCACAGAATAAAGGCATTGCTCCAGGAAATGCTTTACATTGTAGTTGATAATTATTACGGATAACTTCATCATCAATTGAAAATTGAAAATGGTAAATGGAGAATGAAGAATACAGGCATAGTATACTGTTCTGTAAGAATCATTTTTTTATGACAGAGGATTCATAAGGAACACGCAGGAGAATGGATTGCCCAAGGGTAACTTCATCGGCATATTGTAATTCGTCGCCTATGGATACGCCTCTTGACAAGGTGCTTGTAATTACATTAAACGGACTTAGCTTTTTGAATAAATAAAAGTTGGTTGTGTCGCCTTCCATAGTAGATGGTAACGCCATAATCACTTCTTTAGTATGGGTTTCTTCTACACGTTTTACTAACGAGTCTATATTCAAATCCATCGGTCCGATTCCGTTAATGGGAGAAATAATACCACCCAGTACATGATACACACCATGATATTGGGAGGTGTTTTCTAATGCAATCAGGTCGCGGATATCTTCCACCACGCAAATGGTGCTGTGATCGCGCGATGTATTGGAACATATAGCGCAAACAGGCGTTTCGGATATGGCATGGCAGATGGAACAGTATTTTATATCTTCCGAAAGTTTGGCAATGGTCTCTGACCATTTCATAAGTTCCGCCTTATCTTGTTTTAGCAGGTATAATACATAGCGCAAGGCCGTCCGTTTTCCTACGCCCGGCAATTTAGCAAACTCATTTACAGCCTGTTCGAGGAGATGTGAGGGTAGATTCATATTTCAAAAATAGGAAATAAACAGCGAATATGCCCAAACAGGTGGAATTGCCTACCTTTGCAATCCTTTATGATACAGAATAAGATAATATCCATATACGCTGAAATGACACCCAATCCGATGGCCATGAAATATGTGGCCGACAGGATGCTGGTACCCGAGGGTGTTCAATTTGAATTTTTAAAACAGGAAGAAGCTGCGCCTTCTCCATTGGCACAAAAACTGTACGAATTACCTTTTGTAAAAGGTATTTTCATTAGTTCAAACTTCATTACTATACTGAAGAATGAAAAAGCCAAATGGGATGATGTAGTTTTTGATGTGCGCGATTATATAAAAGAATATCTGGAGACAGGCGGCAAAGTATGGAACACCATTAGCACTTCTGCCGAAAAGACACCTGAAACAACCACCATGGAGGCCATCCGTGCTACCCAGGTTACTCATGCAGAACCAGCAAATGATCTAGAAGGCAAGATAATCGATACTCTTGAACAATATGTGAAACCTATCGTTGAAAATGATGGGGGAATAATAATATTCCGGTCATTTAAAGATGGCGTGGTTACCTTGCAATTGCGTGGTTCATGCAGTGGATGTCCTTCTTCCCAAATGACTCTTAAGTCAGCCGTAGAGCAACTGCTAACCCGCATGGTGCCTGAAGTGAAAGAAGTACAGCAGGAGATGGCGTAAAGAATGAGCTATGCATCTATTACGACATAAAAATAGGATACTATATTTTCTGTGATGGGTTTCAATAAGTGGAAATCTCGTAATAATTGGTAAGAATATATTCAACAATCGTTTTTGTCTTAGTAGTAATCAAATCAACCTCATTTTGATTTGCTTGTTTCCACCTATTGAAGAGCAGTGTTCCTTCTTCTCCCCAGTATTGTAATTGATTGTTGAACCAACGTTTCATACTCTCTCTGTCATCATTTATATCGATTAATTTTTGGAAAAATACTCGCTTTGTATAATTTGAATCGTTTCTCCAAAACATATCTGTTTCATCAAGTGATTCTAAGAACTGACGAATAACGTTTTCAGGTCTCGCAGTACCTGGTAGAAAAACAACGTTTCTAGTTAAGGCAGGTAGTAATGAATTCTTAAAATCTCCATCAAGCACTATGATACTCCTATTAAACTCCTCGAACCCCTTTTCAAGCAATGTTTTATATGTGCCACAACTCAAACTTAATTCTTTAAAATCAAGATTAAAATTGAAAGAATAACCAGAAGTTATTTGATTATAAAATAATGCTGCTTCCTTATCTTCGAAATAGACATTTATTTTTTTAGGCTTTATTGACTTGAGAGCCTCATGATTTAGGTCAGCAAGCAGTTTGGTTAACTCGTTAAATCCCTGCTTAACTTCCACAGGCCCATTGGCATTTGTCAATCCAATAAAATTCGTACCATGCTTCAAGAATGCCCCCTCTCTTGATGCTAAAAAATTTAGTAGATCTGAAGAATGTGTTGTAAAAATAACTTGTAAATCTAATTCGGTTGCTTTATTATAGATAAGTCTGACTAAATTTTTCTGAGCAGCCGGATAAAGCGTTGCATCTATTTCATCGATTAATAATACCCCTCCGTCGTAATCAAGAGAACTGTTTTTAAGTCTATTAAATTCAAGTAACGCCAAAATAATTTGACCAATATTGTCCTGACCCGCAGAAACCCCATACGAATCAAATTTGGGGCTTGTTGGCAAATAAGCTTGCTTATTGGAAGATGCAGTGTGTAAAGGAACAATATCTTCGGTTTGAGTAAATATTTGATTATAATATGTTTTATATTCGATTTTTTCATCAGTTGTGAGTTCATCTGCATTGCCAAGTTTTATTGTATTTTCTTGTGCAAGCGGAAGTAGTCTTTTAAGACTTAAGTAAATAACTGGCTTCTTTTTCTTTCCACCTCCTCTTACTCTTCCTCCTACATCTATCCTATATCTAGGTTTACCATCTTGGATCGTTTGTCTTGACTCGGCCTTGATTTTACTATCATTTTCAAAAATTATTGTATATCTATATACATTCGTATGGTCTTTATCTGGGGAGAATCTGAAAACCTCTGAAAATTTTGTCTCAAACCATTTGCCATTTAATCTCTTTGTTTGAGAGCCGAATTTAAAAATATGACCAATCAAACCAAGTAATGAGGTTTTACCAGTTCCGTTACCACCTGCAATAACAGTCAAGCTTTGCCCGAAATTAAAACTAAGCTGATCTAAATGCCTAAATGTATCTATCTCAAGTCTTTTTATTTTCATAATTTTTTGTGTTCACCTTCTTACTCATTAGCCTGACAATAATAAATCTCTCAGCTGTGTGAGGATAATCACCACTTTTGACAAATATAAAACAAATTGTTATCAATATACTAAGGTTTAAGAGAGCCTATTCAAAAGGAAATCAAAGAAGAACTTATCCAGTCATTGACTTTTCCCAAAACCCTTTTTCCATACTATATTTTTGTGGGCAGTATGAAAACTAGGGGGCTTTTAAATTTAGTAAAACGAATAGGAGAATGCCAGTTTTTATTGCTCCATTGCTTAGCATTGCAAAAAGCAATAGCCGTATTTTTAACGTATTCATATTCAATTAATTATAAAGCCATAAAATTTAAAAGCTATTGCTTTTCTATTGCTAATTCATTGCTGAATCATTGCTAAAAACTAATAATTATGCCATTTCAAAAAGGACAAAGCGGTAACCCGGCCGGCAGAACCAAAGGTTCTAATTACAAAATGAGTGCAGAACACCGCGATTTTTTGCGGGATCTGTTACGTAAAAACAAGGAGAAATTTGAACTCCAGTTGGAAGAACTAAAGGGTAGGGATTTTATCCAAATCTACACTACCCTGATGCAATATATCCTTCCGAAGCCTGCCACAGCCGAACTGAAAGAGGTTCCGCGATTGGAAGAATTTATTGCCATGACGCCCGAAGAGCGGCAAGTTGTTATGGAAGAAATAAGGGAATCGCTAAATAATGAAAAGTAACATCCCCAAAAAGAAGATGGATGAATGCTACTACTCAGATTATTATGGCTCAAATCCGGGTGGAGCGATTACTTGCCATCATAGCGCCTGAGGCGGAAGGAGTGCTGCCCCCATCCGTTAGCTTAAGAGAAAAATAGCGGATATTTTTTTTAATGTAGATTTGCAGGATGAAAAAGGAGAAATATTCAATTATAAAGGGTAGTGGATGTTATATACCTTCTCAAAAAATTTTAAATAAAGATTTTTTGCAGCATGATTTTTTTGGGCCGGATGGAATAAAATTACAAAAAACTAACGACGAGATCATTGCCCAATTTAACCACATTACCGGAATTAAAGAACGGAGATACGTAAGTGATGATTTGTGTACATCGGATATAGCGTACCTTGCAGCTAAAGAGGCTTTTGATTCTTCTGATACCGACCCCGAATTACTCGATTATATTATTGTTGCTCATAATTTTGGAGACATTAGTAAAGTCACTTCTCGAAGCGAGATGGTCCCCTCATTGGCTTCACGTGTTAAGCATCGTTTAAAAATTAACAATCCCCATACTGTTGTATACGATATTGTATTTGGCTGTGCAGGCTGGCTACAGGCTGTTATCCAATCTAATTATTATATACGTTCAGGCGAAGCTAAAAATGCCCTTGTGATTGGGGCTGAGACCCTGTCGAGGGTGGCAGACCCACATGATAGGGATAGCATGATTTATGCGGATGGTGCCGGTGCTATTATTCTGGGAGCTTGCGAAAGTGAGAATAGCACAGGAATTCTGTCTCACACCACTCAATCAGTTACCAATGAATTGGCCGGGGTTTTGAAAATGGGAAAATCGAATAATTTAAATTATACCGGAGATCAATTGTTTTTAAAAATGCAGGGCCGTTTACTATATGAGTATGCATTAAAAATTGTACCAAAGGCTATAAAAGAAACTATTGATTCGGCAGGCCTTTCAATTAATGATATTGATATGCTGTTGATTCATCAGGCCAATAATAAAATGGATGAAGCTATTTTGAAACGCTTGTTTGATGAGTACGAAATTAAAAACATACCCACTTACATTATGCCTATGACTATCTCCTGGTTAGGAAATAGTTCGGTTGCAACCTTGCCAACGTTGTATGACTTGCTTTCAAAAAATAAGCTGGAAAACTATAACATAAAAAAAGGAAGCAATATTATATTTGCGTCAATAGGCGCCGGCTTAAATATTAATTCGGTTGTATATAAAGTTCCCAATTAGTTTTGTGCAAGCTCCATCTTACAGCTATTAATGATTTCTGAGACTAATAGATTCTCTTCTTTCAAAATACTGAAATGATGTACGTTATTCATTTTCACTACTTCCAGTTGTTCTTGCGGATTTGTTAAAGTATAGTTTATATGATTAAACTCCAGCGTTTGTATATACTCATTCGTTAATTCTGAGTTTTTATTTTTCGAAATATCATCCGATAACATAGCTTTAAATAATACAGCCTGCGTATATATAAGTTTTTTCGAAATTGGAGAACGCACTAATTGAGTCTGCGCCATAAAGTAATCTTTGTAATGCCCCGTATGAACCCCTATATTTCCTGCTTTTTCCGCGATTAAAGCAAGTTCTTCATTGGTTGGTTCAGTTCTTAATTCATCCAAACGATCATCATTTAAAACAGAATCGAGTAAAAAAACAGAAATATTTTTCACACCTCTTTGCTCTAATATAGTTGCAATTTCCAACGCAATTTGTCCACCCAAAGACCATCCTAATAGTATATAAGGTGACTGTTCGTCTTCGTTTTGTATCTTATCAATATGCGATAGGTAATAGGCCGCCAGTTTATGTAAATTGGTTATTTGTTTTTTGTGGTATAAGTTGTATGAATCTACCCCATAACATGAAAAACGTTCGCTTAGTTTTTCTGCTAACGAAATATACACTTCACAACCTCCATTTCCGGGATGAATCATAAACATCTTGTCTTGATCGGTTGTTTTGTTCAATTTGATAACAGGCTGATACCGGTCAACTCCTTCTTTTATTTTATCTGCCAAACCTCTGACAGATTTAGCCATAAAAATATCGGTAAGATTTATGCCTGAATGGAAAGCACTGTTTACTTTACTGGTTAACCGGATAGCTAAAATACTACTCCCACCAAGCCGGAAGAAATCATCATCTATGCTAATTTTTAGAGCATCTAAACCTAATACCTCCGCGTAAATGGAACAAAGCTGTTCCTGTTTTTTATTTTCCGGTGCCCGGTAGGTTTTGCTATTAGTAAACTCCGGGCTTGGCAAGGCTTTTCTATCCAGCTTGCCGTTAATGGTGAGTGGCAGTTTTTCTAACTGAACGAATACAGACGGAATCATGTATTCAGGCAAATGCTTTGTTACATAGGTGAGGAGTAAGTTTTGATCTATGACTTCATCTGCCACATAATACCCAACTAAATAGTTAGTATTAGATGAACTTTGTTGCTCAGCAAGTACTATGGCCTGTTTTATTCCGGGATAAGAAGCCAGTCGTGTTTCTACTTCACCTAATTCTATTCTAAAGCCACGAATTTTTACCTGGAAATCATTGCGGCCTATGCATTCCAAATTACCATCGGGTAAATAACGCACTAAGTCACCTGTTTTAAATAAACGGCTATTCTTATTCGCTTTTTTTTCTGCTTCTGTTTGAAAAGGATTAGAAATAAAGCGCTCTCCGGTTAAAACAGGCAAATTTAAATACCCCCTGCCAACTCCGTCTCCGCCAATATATAACTCTCCAATAGCTCCTATTGGTAAGGGATGTAAATGACTATCTAAAACATACGCTGTAACGTTATCTATTGGCCGGCCAATATGAACATTACTACTATCGCTATTCATGATAGCCGTAACAGTTGTTTCCGTAGGTCCATATACATTTATTAAGTTATAGCCGCTTTTATTCAATTTATGGAGTAGTTCGGTATTTAAAGGTTCTCCCCCAGAAACTACGTGCTTCAGAGTGTAGATTGCTTCGATTGGTAATTGTTGTAAAAGAGAAGGAGTCATACATATATAGGTGACCTTATTTTTAATAAGCATATCTATAAAAGTATCCGGATGGAGCCAGTTAAGGTTCTTGGTTAATAATAAGGCATACCCGTTTAATAACGCCAGGAATATCTGGTCTACCGAACCATCAAATACGTAATTGAAAGACATTAAAATAACTTCATCGCCACTTAAGCCATACCTTGAGCTTACGCCATTAATAAAATTAACCACTCCTTTATGTTCTATCATAACGCCCTTAGGCCGCCCGGTAGTTCCACTGGTATATATTACATAGGAAAGGTTATTCGGTTTTGCTATATGAATGGGATTAAATTTTGGGTGAGTAGTTAGTTTATGTTGTAAGGCACTGTCATCTAGTTTTTCTATGGAAACTGATTCGTTCTTTAAGATGCTTCTCAGCTTTTCTTCATGTACAGAATTAGTGAGTATTAAGTTAGTACCTGTGTCTTCAATAATATAGCTTATCCTGTCTTCCGGATAAGTAGGATCGATAGGCACATAAGCGCCCCCTGATTTTAATACGGCAAGAATACTGATAAGCATATGTTCCGAGCGGTCAAGACATAGTAGAATACGATCATCAGGTTTGATATGATATGTTTCTTTGAGATAATTGGCCAGTTGGTTAGCGCGTTCATTCAATTCGCGGTAGGTAACATCTTCATATACTATGGCTATATTGTCGGGAGTTTTGGCTGCTTGTTCTTCAAATAGTTGATGAAGAGTTTTATCTGCCGGGTGTTCTTTTCCTGTGTCATTCCAGCTATAAATTATTTTATCATAATCAGTTGCTGTAAGATAGGTTAGGTCACTTATTTTTTTATCGGCCTTACGTAAAAGAGCTACCTGTTTTAAAATTTCTTTATAGGTAGTTATATACGATTGAATGCTAACTTCTTCAAAAATACTGGTGGCATAATTAAAGTAACCTTTAATTTCTTCGCCGCTATCATTTAACATAGTCGTTATATCAAACTTGGCTTTGCGGTTGGTACGATCGGCTTTAGTATGATACAGCTCAAATAACTGGGTACTGTTATTTTTTTGACTTTCAAAATCCTGCACCCCGAACATTACTTGAAATATGGGATGGCGCGATGTGTCTTGAACCACATCCAATTCTGATACTAATTTTTCAAAAGGCAAATCCTGGTGTAGTTGAGCTTGCGTAAGTGAATTACCAACTTGCTTTATAAAATGAGCAAGGCTTTCTGCGGGGTTTATTTCTTCCCGCAATACCAGCGTGTTTACAAAGAAACCAATCATATCTTGCAGCTCCTGGTGATGCCGATTTGCAATGGGTGTTCCTATTACAATATCTTTTTGATTGCTGTACGCACTTAGCATTAAATAATATCCGCTTAACAATAGGCTATACATACTTACACCAAGCTCTTTAGCTACAGCTTTTAGTTGATAACTGGTGGCTGCATCTATTTCGAAATGCAGGTCTGCGCCGCTATAATTTATCCTGGCAGGTCTTGGCTTATCGATAGGTAAATTCAATGTTTCATAGCCTGATAAGCTATTCTTCCAATACGTTAGTTGTGTTTCTAATACAACCCCGGTTAAATAATTTCGCTGCCACAACGCAAAATCTTTATACTGCAAACTTAGCGGAGCAACTACATGATTACCGGCATGTGAAGTGCCATCAAGTTTAAGCGATTCAAAATAATTATAAAAGTCTACCAGTTCTTTCGCCATAATATCGGTAGACCATCCATCAAAGGCAATGTGATGAATAACAATGCTTACATATACTTCACTTGCGTAATTACAGATGGTCACTTTGATAGGGTATTCATCAGCAAGCTTAAATATATGCTGAGAAGATTTATCGATGGCTGTATTTAATTCATTGAGCGAAGTCACCTCGATTCGCTCTATCACTAATGGAAACTTCGTTTCATCCTGCACAATTTGATAGCCTGTTCCTTCGGGGTTTGTTTTTATAAAACTTCTAAGTACCTCATGCCTGTTTACTATTGCCTTAAGGGCTGATACAAGGCTTTCTATATTGGTTGTGTGTTTAAGTTTAAAAGCCACCGGGATATTATAGGCATTACTTCCTCCTTCGTACGCTTCTATAAACCACAGACGTTCCTGGGCAAAAGACAAAACCTGTTGCTCCGGATCAGAAATTTTTGGCGCAGAAATTTTAATTGTAGCAGCAGGTTCTAATACTAATTGCACTGCTAATTTCCGTATAGTTTTATGGCTGAATATACCTGTTACATTCAGAGTTGTACCCATTATTTTATTAAGCTTGCTAACCAACTTAATGGCTGCAATACTGTTACCCCCGAGCCTGAAAAAATCATCGTCAATACCGATTTTAGTGACATCTAATTCTAAGATCTCTCCGTAAATTGTACATAGCTTTTTTTGTAGTTCATTTTCGGGAGCCTGGTAGGTATTGTCATCTGTGTATTCGGGGTTAGGTAGTGCATCTCTGTCTACCTTACCATTAACAGTAACCGGAAGCTTATACAAATGGACTAGCACAGAAGGTATCATATATTCAGGTAAATGTTCTGCCAGGTAAGAAGTCAGTATATTTTGATCTATTACTTCATCTGCAACATAATAGCCGACTAAATATTTTGTTTTAGATAAGCTTTGCTTTTTAGCGAGAACTATAGTTTGCTTTATTCCGGGATAGGCTGATAATTTTGTTTCTATTTCACCCAGTTCTATTCTGTATCCACGAATTTTTACCTGGAAATCATTACGGCCAATATATTCTATATTACCATCGGGTAAATAGCGGACCAAATCTCCTGTTTTATATAGGCGGATATTCTTATTAGCTTCTTTTTCTGCTTCTATTTGAAAAGGGTTAGTAATAAAGCGTTCTTCAGTTAAAGCGGGCAGGTTTAAATAGCCTCTGGCCACTCCTTCGCCTCCAATATATAATTCACCAACTACTCCGACAGGAACCGGATGAAGACTATGATTTACTATATACATGGTAGCGTTGGCTATTGGCCGGCCTATTAAATGTATATCTCCATTGTTGATGAGTTTACCCGTAGCAATGTTGGTTTCGCTGGGGCCATAATAATTATATAATCTTTTGGCCATAGACCAGTACTTGCCCGTTTCATAATCACAAGGCTCTCCGGCATATATAATTGTTTTTAAAGAAGGGTACTCAACTTTAGGTAGATTGGCTAATATAACAGGTGGCAGGTATGCATATTCTATATCATTAGCCAACAAATACTTGCTTAACGCATCTACATCTGTTCTTGCCTGTTCGCTTAGCAGATGTAATTCGTTTCCGTTTAGTAAGGCTATAAAAAATTCGGAGGTTGATACATCAAATCCAAAAGAGGTGAAGGCTGTTATTTTTGATACGGTTCCAAAGTTGTAAGCATCCCTAATGGCATCAATAATAACACTGATTTGTTTATGTTCAATCATTACTCCCTTGGGCTTGCTGGTGGTTCCGCTGGTGTAAACAATGTAAAACAAGTTAGCGGGAAGTGCAGATGTAACAATATTTGTAACAGGATACTTAACTAGCGCTGCCTGCAAGTCCTGGCCGTCAATTAACTCAATAGCAACAGGTGAATCTGCCGTTATTTCTTCTAGCCTTGCCTGATGAATTTCATTCGTTAATACAATTTTTGTATTTGTATCTTCAAGGATGAACCGGATCCTGTCTTTAGGATAAGCCGGATCGATAGGGACGTATCCTGCACCTGACTTTAATACAGCAAGAATAGAAACGATCATGAGTTCGGAACGCTCCAGGCAGAGTGCAATCAAATCATCTGGTTTAATATGATATGTTTCTCTGAGATAAGCAGCTAATTTATTTGATCTTTCATTTAATTCGCGGTACGTTAGTTTAATGCCTTCGTATACTATAGCAATGTTATCAGGTGTTTTCGTTACCTGCTCTTCAAATTGTTGGTGAATAGTTTTGTCGGTAGTATATTCTTTACTCGTATCATTCCAGTCATGAATAATTTCCTGGTATTGAGATGCATTTAATAACTGGTAATCTGCAATCCTTTTATGCGTGTCATTATTTAAAAGATCCTCCAGTATATCATTAAATAGCTTTTGATACAATGTAATGAAATTGAATACTAACCCCGTGTCTAATGCTGTGTTATCATATCTAACCCTATAGTTTAGCTGTTCACCTGCCAACTCTTGCTCGAATACTAATTTATAAGGTAAATCTATATTGAATTCTTCCTGAATATCTATTTTATGAATTCCGATATTGGTGGGGATATGATCTTTTAAATCTGTTTGAATAAATCCAAATTCAAACAAGTTGCTATTGGATGCATAGCGAACTATTTCATAAACAGGTAAGTATTTAGCTTTGCTTGCTTTTAATTCACTATAATAATTTCCGGTATTATTTATTAGCCCGGCGAGTGTTGTTTCAGTATCGAATTTATAATCTATAATAAGATTATTTATATGGGCTCCATAAAAGATTTCTTTACCCTCTAAAATGGCTGCCGGAAAACTAATGCCTATTCTTTTTTGATTCGTTATCTTGTGTAATAAAATACCAAATACAAACTGGCCATAGATGTATGGTGTTAATTTATATTTACGCGTCAGCTGCTTAATCCGGACTAAGTCTGTCTTCTGGAAACTAAACCTGTATTCACTAGCTTTATTATGTGGTACTAAGTCCTTATGTGAATTGGATGAGTGTGCATTGTTCTGTAAAAAATGTATATCTACCCCCGAAAGCCCTTCCAAATTCTTACGCCAAAATTCGTGCATTTGAACAGAGTTCTCTTCCAGAAGCGAATCAAAAGTAGAGGACAGTTTTTGATGCAATGTAAACTGCTCTTTTAAGCTAATCGGATTAATGTAGTGATCGTCATTATAGTATCTGCTGTATTCAACAAAAATGGGCTTGGTGCTTAATCCATCCCCTAAAATATGCTGGAAAATATAAATACATCTAAAGCTTTGCGCCCCTTGTTTTATCACATAAAACCTCACCAATAATTCATTCTCTAAATCAAAAGGCTTTACTACGTCTGCAAGAAGTTCTTCTTCGCTTAAACCATCCGGGTAATATTTGATTAAAGTATCTGTATCTGCTATGGGTGTTCTTTGCGCCCAATATAATTTGCCATCCTTTTCCGCTACATTGCTACTTATAAATAAATTTTCATTTACAAATCGTATCAAACTTTTGTTGTGTCTGTCTATGTCTAAATCTCCGGTTAAAACGTTATCTATAACTAAGTTATAATCACTGCTTAACGGGTTAAGTAACCACTCATTGTAAAAGATTCTTTGATACGGCGTTAATTCCAAATTCGATAATTCCTCCGGAATATCATTTTTAAGTGCTTCCATAAATTTTTTGCTGTTGCTCCCTTTTTACCGAGCGGTAAAGATAGGCATTAAAAAACCAGAGATTTTTAAAAAGACAAAAAAGTCTTGAAAAGACAACGTGCAGATAACCTTGTTAATCTACTGTATCAGATGATTGTATCCTTTACAAATTTATTTAACGCCTCATAATTAACACGCGTAATCATTACTTCATTTATTGGCGGATTCATACAAATATAGCCGGTATAATTTGCCCAACTGGTAATTTCATGAAAATGCCAATTACTTCCCTGAAAATAAACTGGATCTTTCAATATACTTATCCGGTCTATCCCATCTATAAAACCAATGCCTATTGCTTTTAAAAAAGCTTCTTTTTTTGTCCATAAAGAGTAAAATGCTGCTTGGTTAAAATTATTATTCTTTAAGTACTGATATTCGTCCGTATGAAGCATTTTTGCTAATGGCTCCACGTCAATACTCTTTATTTCTTCTATATCTATCCCTAAACTATAATCTGAAAAAGCAACAACCACATATTTGCCCGAATGTGATATATTAAAAAAAGAATGATCCCCTATAAACGGCTTACCATTTACATCTTTTTCCCATTTATCCCAATTCCAGCCTTTATCAGGTTTTGTAAAGTATCCTTTAATCAAAAATTTTGCTATCAATTTTCGTTTTTTATCGTCCAAAAGCCTATACTCATTGATTTCTTCGGCAAGATCAACCGGCAAATAATGAAGTATATCTTGAACTTTCTCTGCTTGCAAATCATCTATGTTAAACCACCAAAGATCCATTGTATGCTTTTGTTGTATGCCTTGAAACAAAAGTAACCTTTTATAGTTGGGTACTGGTGGGAACAAAAGTCACTTCAAACGAAGCTAAATAAGTAATAAAAAACCTCTTGAACTTTCTTCGTTTAAGAGGTTTTTTGTTATTACTGTGATCCCGATGGGGCTCGAACCCATGACCCCAACATTAAAAGTGTTGTGCTCTACCAACTGAGCTACGGAATCAACATATTTCCTTCCCCAAAAGAGTAACCCCTTTTGGAAAAGGTGCGCAAAGATAACAGAATTTAATATTGCAAAACCATTGGAAGGAATATTTCAGTTCCTTATTCTGAAATATATTCCTAACTAAAAGATTTTCAACCTTTTTTATGTGCGGCTGTAGTGGGGGAAATGCCAGAAGCTTCGCACTTTGAACAACCTGTTTTTTCCTTATGGGTTACGGTTTTATACACCTTCCAACCCGCGTAAACAATAGCAAGTGCGAAAATAATATATACCAGTATGGTTTGCATTAGCTTACAACTTTAGCAACCCCGAACTTTTTTTGTAAAGCTTCGGTAGTAATAGAGCCCGGACGTTCGATAGGGAAACCGAGTACCCTGTCCCACAAAAGAGAAGCAAGTACACCGAGTGCCCTAGAAACTCCAAAAAGAACTGTATAAAAATCGTTTTCGGTAATTCCATAATGAATAAGGAGCGCACCTGAGTGGGCATCCACATTTGGCCAGGGGTTTTTAATCTTCCCGGTAGATTGTAATATAGGAGGAGCTACTTCGTATATCATTTGAACAATCTCGCAGAGATCATCGTGCTTGATGTATTTTCTGTAAAAATCTTGTTGTGCCAGGAATCGTGGGTCTGTTTTACGTAATACAGCATGTCCATATCCCGGAACTACACGGCCTTCAGCCAATGTTTTCTTAATGTAGTCAGCAATTTGTTCCTTGGTAGGTAAACCTCCGCCGAGTTCACGTTTTAGCTCCAATATCCAGGCTACTACTTCCTGATTAGCTAATCCATGTAAGGGGCCTGCGAGGCCGTTCAGCCCGGCAGCAAATGAAAGATAAGGATCGCTAAGAGCTGAGCCTACTAAATGAGTAGTATGAGCCGATACGTTCCCACCTTCATGGTCAGCATGAATGGTCAGATAGAGGCGCATCAGGCGTTTAACATCAAAATCATCGTATCCCAGCATGTGGGCAAGGTTCGCAGCCCAATCTAATTTAGGGTCCGGTTCAATGTGTTCGTTGTTTTTATATTTCCTTCTGTAAATGTAGGCTGCAACCCTGGGCAGGCGTGCAATAAGGTTCATGGAGTCCTCGTAAATATAATCCCAGTAATCTTTTTTGTTGATACCTTTTTTGTAAGCAGCAGCAAATAACGATTCGGTTTGCATAGACATTACTCCAATACTGAATTCGGTCATTGGATGTGTATTGTCGGGCAAAGAATCTAATGTGTCAAATACATGACGTGGCACAATACTTCTGCGTGCCCAATTGTTGGTAATATCATCCACATCTTCCTGTGTAGGCAGTTCTCCCATCAACATAAGATAGAATATGCCTTCCGGCAAAGGTTCGCTGCCATTAGGAGCTTTGGGCAGTTTTTCTCTTAATTCGGGAATAGTATACCCACGGAAACGTATTCCTTCTTCGGGGTCCAGTTTAGATGTTTCGGTGATTAATCCAACCATTCCGCGCATTCCCTGGTATACTTGGGCAACATTATATTCACCCAGTTTCTGTTCTCCGTATTGGGCAATAAACTGTTTTACATTTTCTGCTTCAGCAGTGGCCTTCTTTATGAACTTCTCCTTTAAGCTATCCATGATATATTTTGATATTTTTTAGTGTCAGTTATGGGTATATTTGAATGTGGCTCCACCATATTGTGCCGAGCTTCCCAACGTTTCTTCGATGCGGAGAAGTTGGTTGTATTTTGCAATACGTTCGGAGCGGCATAGGGAGCCGGTTTTAATTTGGCCGGTATTTAATGCCACACTCAGGTCGGCAATGGTGGTGTCTTCTGTTTCGCCCGAACGGTGGCTCATTACCGATGTGTACGAATTTCTATCAGCCAGTTGAACGGCATCGATGGTTTCCGTAAGGCTTCCTATCTGGTTTACTTTTATTAAAACAGAATTGGCCACTTTCAGGTCAATACCACGTTGTATACGGGTTACGTTGGTAACAAATAGGTCGTCGCCTACCAGTTGTATTTTTTTGCCCAGCTTTTCGGTAAGCATTTTCCAACCGTCCCAATCATCCTCTGCAAGACCGTCTTCAATGGAAACGATAGGATAATTTTTTACCAAAGTAGCATACAGGTCAATCATTTCGGTCGATGAAAGCTTAGCTCCGGTTGATTTTTTGAAATGATATTTTCCTTCTTCTTCCAAGTAAAAGGAGGAAGAAGCTGTATCAAGTGCAATATAAATGTCTTTACCGGCTTTGTATCCTGACTTTTCAATGGCATTCATGATAAAATCCAATGCTTCTTCATTTGATTTCAGATTAGGAGCAAAGCCGCCTTCATCGCCAACGTTGGTAGATTGGTTTTTATCGTGCAGTAGTTTTTTTAGATTGTGGAATACTTCCGCTCCCATGCGCAATGCTTCGGAGAAAGAAGGAGCCCCAACCGGCATAATCATAAATTCCTGAAAATCCATGTTATTATCTGCATGGCTTCCACCATTCAAAATATTCATCATCGGAACAGGCAATACATTCGCATTCACTCCACCAATATATTTATATAATGAAAGACGGGTTTCTTCGCTTGCTGCTTTAGCTACTGCCAGCGAAACCCCCAAGATAGCATTGGCTCCAAGGTTTCCTTTATTTTCAGTACCATCCAGGTCAATCATTTTTTTATCTATGGCGCGTTGGTCATAAATAAACTGGCCTTTCAGTTCTTCCAGTATGGTAGTGTTTACATTGTTAACTGCTTTCAGCACACCTTTGCCAAGATAAGTTCCCTTATCTCCATCGCGTAATTCAACGGCTTCATGAATGCCGGTTGATGCGCCTGATGGGACAGCAGCCCTTCCAATTACACCGCTGTCTGAAATTACGTCTACTTCTAATGTGGGATTTCCTCTTGAATCAAGAATTTGGCGCGCTTGCACGCTTGCGATAAAACTCATATGAAAGTTAAAGACCTCAAAGTTATAAATAAAATAGATAAGATTCTATGAACCAAAAATTAATCTTTTTGCTGATCCTTTAATTGGGTGTCAACTACGGCCAAGCCTTCTTCAAAGGAATGGGGTTCGTACCCAAGTTCAGCCCGGGCTTTATCCAATATAAAACCAGTCCGGAGTGGCCGTTCAGCAGCCTGGCCTAATGTAGCAGTTTTAGATGGGTGAATTAAGGACTTATCCAGGTGCCAGAAATCGGCAACTCTATTCACCAACTCAATAATACTCATAAAGTCCTTGCCGGATATGTGATAGATGCCGGTAGCCCCTTTTAAAGCAACCAATACACAGCCTTCTGCTAAATCTTCCGAAAGGGTAGGGGTGCGGAACTGGTCGTCAACCACATTAATGGTTTTGGCCTTAGATAGGGCATCCTTAGCCCATAAAACAATGTTGCTACGGCTCATAAAGTCAACTACGCCATATACTAGTATGGTACGTATGATAGTCCATTTTAGTCCTGATTGCTCAACCAGTTTTTCAGACATGAATTTCGAGTCGGCATATACCGAATTGGGTGGATAGGGGATATCAGTTTCTCTATAAGGGCCATTGTTTCCATCGAAAATAAAGTCGGTAGAAAGGTGGATAAAATGCGGATTAGTATGCTGTGTTTTTAATGCATTTATCAAATACTCTACCGCATCTACATTCATTTTACGGCAAGCATCCTGCTCTGTTTCACAGGCATCTACATTCGTCATAGCAGCCGTGTTTATTACTATATCGGGCGTAAACTTGGCAATGACCTCTTTCACCGCCTGTTCATCTGTAATGTCAAGCGGATGGTAGGTATAGCCGGATTGAGTTCTGAGCCTGTTATTGCCTTTGGAAGTTGCAATAATATCAATATCGGCCTGGTTGAGTAGCCGGTAAACGAGTTTTTGTCCGAGTAACCCGTTGGAGCCTGTAATTAAGATTTTTTTAGTCATATTTTTTTCGATTTCCAAAAATACTAATTGTACTTATACGTCACTCATTTAGAGTAAGAATACTTTAAAATTCTTGCCGGGAAAAATAGTTATAGTAATTTTGACACATCATCCCCCCTGCATGATATCCCCTATATACAAAGTCCCCTATAGATTTATTGTATTTACTATACTTTTCCTGGTAATTGATTTTACGATAGATAATATCAATCACCGCTTTGTAATGGGCGATTTTAAGGTTTATTATGGTGCCGCCAATGCTATTGCGAGCGGTAAACAACTATATGGTGTGCTTTTTTCGCCGGGCTCGGGCTATTATAAATATTCGCCTCTTATGGCGTTTGCATTTTATCCATTAAGTATTCTTCCTTATTATATAGCCTGCCTCGTCAACTATGTTCTCATTTCAGTTGCTATTGTGCTGACGGGCATTTTTGTACTTCATATTTTCAATACCTATGTCTTTAACAATACAGTTAAATCGCCCAATGTCATTTTGTCGGTAGCTATTCTGTGTATTACTATCCACCTGATAAGGGAATTGGGCTTGGGAAATATGAACATGATTCTGCTTCTGCTCTTGTGTTTATCGCTCTACGGCATTCTCCAGGGCAGGTTTATATTAGCCGGGATTCCATTGGCCATAGTGCTCATTACAAAGCCCTTTTTGGTGATTGTATTAATCCCGTTGGTTTTGCGCCGCTATTTTAAGACTGTTTCGACAACTGCTATATTGTTGGCCCTGTTTGCTATTTTGCCATCTTTGTTAGTGGGTGTCGGTATGGATGTAAGCCTGCATAACCAATGGCTGAATACCATGATTATACATGCCAACGGATTTCCAAGCTCCAACACGCTGGATGCATTGATTCGGAACAATTTTCATTGGTTTACTTCCGATGCCCTACAATATATTATCCTTTCAGTTGTACTTACAGCCTACATGCTATACATACGCTGGGATATGGTGCAGGAACGCGAATCGGGGGCAAATCAATCGCAAAACCTCATTATGGAATGGTTTAGCATCATTGCGATGATACCTTGTTTATTCCGGACAGATACCGAACATTTCCTGATGAGCTGGCCTCTCATTATTTTCATGCTCATCTATTTGTTTAATACCAAAAATATAGCGCTGTCTATTATTTTTATCGCGATTGTCTTATTATATGCCGGCAATTCTTCCGATTTATTGGGTCGTGAATTATCATATAGAATGAACGATATTGGCCTATTAGGTATCAGCAATGTTCTGCTAACCCTTTTTGCACTCTATATATACCGGAGTAAGGTGATGTTGCAAGGCAAAATGGCCCTGGTTGCAGAGTAAGTAACCGGGGGTAGTATGCCACGGTGTAGTACCTTCAGATATGATGTTTTATTACGCAATGTCCGCAAAAAGGCGTATCTTTGCATACTTTTTTAACCAAAATAAACTAACTATATGTATCCTGAAACGCTTGTAATACCTATGAAGTCTGAGCTCACCGAGTCAGGTTTCGTTGACCTCACCACCCCAGCAGCTGTTGATAAGGCTGTTGCTCAAGAAGGTACAGTTCTATTAGTATTTAATTCCGTTTGTGGTTGTTCAGCAGGTGCTGCCCGCCCCGGAATCATCATGTCACTTGACAGTGAAAAGAAACCTGATAATCTAGTAACTGTATTTGCTGGTTTTGATGTGGAAGCTACCGCACAAGCCCGTAAACATACCTTGCCATATCCGCCTTCATCTCCTTCCATAGCCCTTTTCAAAGATGGTAAGCTGGTTCATTTTATCGAACGCCATCATATTGAAGGACATTCTGCTAACATGGTTGCCGAGAACCTGAAAGCAGCTTACGACGAATATTGCTAAGCCAATAGTTTTATTGCTTAGCTCCTTTTATCCAGGCAACTATACGGTCGCTCAAGGGAGATTCTTTGCTCAAAGCTACCCCTGCCCAATTGCCATTTTCATCAATCAGGAATTTTTGGAAGTTCCATTGTACAGGTGCATCTTGCATACCATTTTGGGCTTTTTCGGTAAGCCAATGATATAATGGAGTCATATCATCTCCTTTTACCGAAATCTTTTCCATCATTTGGAAGGTGATACCATAATTCTTGGTGCAGAATTGGGTTATTTCGGCATTCGAGCCAGGTTCCTGGCTTCCGAAGTTATTAGCCGGAAAACCGATTATGGTAAAATGATCGCCCCCATATTGTTGATATAATTTTTCCAAATCAGCATACTGGGGAGTAAAGCCGCATAACGAAGCGGTATTCACAATCATCACCTTTTTACCCTTCAGGGAAGAAAAATCAAAATCTTTTCCATCAATGGTTTTAGCCTTAAAGTCGTACAATGTCTTTTGATCCGGTTTCGACGTAAAGGAAGTTAATGCAAACATCAACCCGCCTACTAAAGCAGCAAATACTACAAGTTTTATATTCATGAGAAATATTTTTTTGCTAATTTATATAAAAAAATCTGAAACTTTTTAAAATACCCCTTTCCTTGCTTTGGAATTAAATGGGGTACTTAATAAATAGTACTTTTGAATTTCTTTAACACGAAGCATCAACAGCATTGAGTAAAACATATCAACATAGACTCCATCCGAATTTAGTAAAAGCTTGTATTCAGGGGTTACAGCAAATTTTTTCAGAAGGTAAACATGCCGACAGCATTGTAAACAATCTTCTCAAATCGAATCCCAAGTGGGGCTCCTCTGACCGTAAGTTCATAGCAGAAACCATATACGATATGGTTCGCTGGTGGCGTAAACTATGGTATTTAACGGGCAAGGAACCTTCCCTGTATGAAGCCGGATTATGGAGACTTTGCGGGGTATATTTCATTACTAAAGATATTCGCTTGCCCGAATGGAAAGAGTTTGCAGACATTGATGAAACTGTTATTTTAGAAAGAGAAGCCAGGGCGCAAGGTGCCAGGGTGATTCGTGAGTCAATTCCAGATTGGCTGGATGCACTGGCCGAAGGGGAATTAGGTGAGGTATGGGATAAAGAAATTACCGAACTCAACAGGCAGGCGCATTTTATTATCCGTACCAATACACTTAAAATAACCCGTGATATTTTGCAGGAGGAACTGAAAAAGGATAATACGGAGACTTCTGTAATTCCCCATCACCCCGATGCCCTACTGGTAGAGGAACGCAAGAGAATATTTACAACAGAGCCTTTCCAAAATGGGTGGTTTGAGGTGCAGGATGCTTCTTCGCAAGAGGTGGCCTATTTTATGGATTTGAAACCCGGAATGCGTGTGGTAGATGCTTGTGCGGGCGGTGGTGGCAAGTCATTGCATTGTGCAGCATTGATGCAAAATAAAGGAAGAATTATTGCCCTCGATATATTTGAATGGAAGCTGAAAGAACTGAAAAGAAGAGCTAAAAGAGCGGGAGTAAGTATTGTAGAAACCCGTTTGATAGAATCGTCCAAAACGATAAAGAAATTAGGCGAAAGCGCCGACAGGGTATTGATTGATGCGCCATGTTCAGGGCTTGGGATACTAAAACGCAACCCCGATATTAAATGGAAACTAAGTACAGAGAGCCTTGAAAATATTAAGCGGGAACAGGCCAAAGTAATTTCAGATTATTCGGTAATGGTAAAGAAAGGTGGAAAATTGATTTATGCCACCTGCAGCATATTGCCTTCGGAAAATGAAAAGACCGTGGCACATTTTCTATCAGAGCATCCCAACTTTAAACTAGTGAATGAGAAGAAGGTAATGCCATCCGATCGTGGTTTTGATGGCTTTTATATGGCGATGATGGAGAGAAGTTGAAAGTTTAAAATCAGTGCTTTTACAAATGAAAGAGTTTTTATGGTAGCTGCGCTGTGTATATTATTCTTTGTGCTTTTCATTTTAGCACTCATTAAAACAAACAAGGCAGCAAATGCAGCTATACCATTATTAAGCGCAGTCCTTTCGCAATTTGCTGAATTTGTTCTTAATTTTATTCGTCATTTTTGGTGGTTAATATTCCTCATTCTGGTTTTTTTCATACATTGTTAGTCCTACCTTTCTAGTAAGCCACAGGCTCTTGGCTTTGGTGCCTAACACGAAGTACAATTATCCGGTTAGATTCTATTTTGTAAGCAACCCTAATAGCTGGGATATTAAAGTAGCGATAGTTTCCATCATTATTTACTTTGAGAATATCCTGTGGAAATATTCTTGGGCGCAGACTGATTAATTTTGTGTTTTTTTCTATCTCGTCCTTGATTAACTTAATAAACATTGGCGAATATCTTTCCGACAAATGTTCAATAAGCTCTTTCAAATGGGTTTGGGCATCAACATGCCAAATGACTTTTAGCCTCTTTTTCCCCCTAACCCCCTTACCACTTTTTCATTTCTTTTATGACCTGCTCATTAGAAACAAATTTTCCTTCATTGACACTTCTTTCAGCCAATTCTAATTCTTTGTTATATTGAGCTTTAGTAATCCTTTTAGTCGAAATTAAATCTTGGTAATACAATAGCAGTAATTCAATCGTCTCTTCATCCTTTATCGAAAGAACTTTTTTTGCAAGAGTGCTTTTTTGCTTTTCTAATTTTGGTAAAGCAGATTTCCTGTTTTCAGTTACTGTATGCATTGGTTCTTCTATTTTAATTAATGTATACGCAAATATACGAATAAAGGAATAATTAATGGAGGTATCTATACCTTTTCCAACGCCTGCGTTATATCTCCCAAAACTAAATCCGGTTCATCAATACCAATATAGAAACGTACCAGGTTAACTGGCAGGTTGCTCATCTTGCGGCCTTCTTCGGGCATAGCACAAAATGGGTAGCAGAGTGATTCATATCCTCCCCAGGAACATGCCATGCGGAAACGCTTCAGGTTATCGCAGAAACGCTCTATGCCTTTTTCATCTGCTTTTAGCAACACGGAGAATAGGCCGGTAGCCGATTTCATTTGTCTTTTAGCCAATGCTAATTGGGGATTGCTTTTTGAAAACGGGAAATACATCTTTTCCACTTTCGGATGATTCTCTAATGCGTCCACTACTTTCTGGGCGACCTCTACCGATTTGTTTACCCTTAGTTCAAGCGTGCGCAAGCTACGTATCATCAACCATGCATCATGTGGAGAAATGATACCACCCAGGTTCATAAACTCCTTGTGAAATATACTTTCCATTCTTTCTTTAGAGCCACATACCACTCCGGCCACTACATCGCTATGTCCTCCGATATATTTACTGGCTGAATGCACTACCAGGTCAGCACCTAATGTGATAGGGTTTTGGCAAATAGGGGAGGAGTAACTATTATCAACCACTATTGCAATTCCATGGGGTTTAGCAATCTTTGAAATAGCTTCTATATCCTGCAATTCAAACGTAATGGAATTAGGCGTTTCAAGGTATATGAGTTTAGTATTTGGCTTAATCGCTTTCTCAATATTGGCAAGGTCAGTTCCATCTACCATCGTAGCAGTTACACCATATTCTACCAAATATTTATTGAAGAGGGAATTGGTCCAGCTATAGGGTTTTTGTACGCATACGGCATGGTCGCCACCTTTTACTACCGACATTACAGCGGCTACCATAGCGGCAGTCCCACTTGCAAATACAAGGGCATCTTCGGCATGTTCCAATGCTGCTAATTTTTTGCGGAGTATGGCTACCGTTGGATTATACCCGCGTGTATAGAATGGAGCATGAACTTCATTCAATATGGCTTCGCGTAAGGTTTTTACGGTGGGGTAACAAAAATTACTGCTCTGAATAACAGGCGGAGTTATAGCATGAAAATAATCTTCATGATCTTCGCCTAAAAAATTTAAAATGTGTGGAATGTCCATAAGAGTTTATAAAGTCCGTAAAGTTATAAAGTTTATAAAGTACTCAAGATACATGGAGAAACCTTACCAGGGAAAAAAGCCAAAATGCAAAGACCTACTTAAAATGGTATATGGAGTTTTATCAGATAAGTAGAAAAGACTATCCATAGTTATCACATGAAACCACCATACCCAAAAAACGACAACGATAATTCCACATACTGAAGTATACCAATGTGTTTTTAACCTCCCCCCGGCTTTTTCGATCAATTTAAAAAGTATGATTACTACTGCAAAGTAAATTGCCAAATCTATTGCCAGCCTGTTTATGTACACTTCAAAACAATCTGTACATCCACAGTTATTTGAGATAAAACCAAATGGTAACCCATACAGCCTGTCATACCCTCCGTCTGTTATTACTTCCCGTTTCAGGGTTAAAAACATAAATAGGGTAATAGTTATAGGCAAATAATACTGAAACCACTTATTTACAAACCATGATTTCATTGAAAGATTTTTGAAACCTTTACAAACCTATAAATTTTATTCGAATTTTTTCACAATGACAGAAGCATTGTGTCCACCGAAACCAAAGGTATTGCTAAGAGCAGCATTCACCGTACGGTGTTGAGCTTTATTAAAAGTTAAATTGAGCTTATTGTCTAACTCAGGGTCGTCGGTAAAGTGGTTGATGGTAGGAGGTATAATGCCTGTGTTCACCGCCATGATGGAAGCAATAGCTTCTATAGCGCCTGCTGCTCCAAGCAAGTGCCCGGTCATGGACTTTGTCGCGCTTATATTAAGCTTATAGGCATGTTCGCCAAATACTTGTACAATAGCTTTTGTTTCTGCAATATCTCCCAATGGGGTAGAGGTTCCATGTACATTGATATAATCAATGTCGCTGGGTTGAAGGCCTGCATCTTCCAGTGCAAGGCGCATAACATTAATAGCTCCTAATCCTTCAGGATGTGGAGCAGTCATGTGGTAAGCATCAGCAGTCATTCCGCTGCCTACTACTTCAGCGTAAATTTTAGCTCCCCTGTTCAGGGCATGTCCTAATTCTTCCAGTATAATGCTTCCTGCGCCTTCACCCATCACAAATCCATCTCTGTCTTTATCAAAAGGGCGGGAAGCAGTTTCGGGTGAATCGTTACGTTCCGATAAGGCTTTCATAGCATTGAACCCTCCAATACCTGCTTGGTCAATAGCAGCTTCCGAACCACCTGTAACAATCACATCAGCTTTACCTAAACGAATATAGGTATAGGCATCAATAAGTGAGTTAGTGGAAGAAGCACAGGCAGAAACGGTGGTAAAGTTAGGTCCTCTAAAGCCATATTTAATAGATATGTGGCCCGAGAGAATGTCTACAATCATTTTAGGAATGAAGAAGGGATTGAACCTTGGGGTTCCATCGCCTTTGGCATAGTTGCCGCATTCATCGAGGAATGTGTCCAATCCTCCAATACCTGAGCCCCAGATAACGCCAACCCTGTCTTTATTAACAGTTTCAAGGTCAAGCCCTGAGTCTTTTATAGCTTCAGCCGAAGCCACCAATCCATATTGGGCATAGGGGTCGATCTTGCGCCCTTCCTTGCGTTCAAAATGGTCTTCTAGCTTGAATCCCTTTAGTTCGCAGGCAAAGCGTGTTTTAAATTTGGCAGGGTCAAAACGGGTAATAGGAGCAGCACCACTAACTCCGGCAATTAAATTCGCCCAAAATTGGTCGAGCGTATTAC
>Ga0207024_10091_pt1 | contig 26697 bp, 33 predicted proteins | sample Alteio_BWMinCont_44_FD_153470 | JGI IMG/M metagenome (GOLD analysis project Ga0207024, IMG submission 153470) | Enriched cells from forest soil in Barre Woods Harvard Forest LTER site, Petersham, Massachusetts, United States -... | ecosystem: Environmental > Terrestrial > Soil > Temperate forest >...
AGGAATGTGCTGTCGCGGCGCGGCGGCTCTCGACGTTTGCAGAACATTCCGCCGATGGGCCAGATCGCCAGCGTACAACTGCGTGGTGCCATGCTGGCGGAGCAGTATTCCGGAATCGCGGTGCCAAGATATAGCTAATCGCCTTAAGGACATGTACTAACATTATGTGTTACGGATTGCAGCCACAGGACAGTCGATTTAGCGTCAGCATTAGCTGTCTATACATCAACGGCTATATCTCTTGTGGAATCGAGATCAAGCCGTCCCAAGCACGCGGCATGGAAGGACGAACAGGGCGCCCGTACTCCCACCGACGTGGAGGGCAAGTGGTCGGCGTGTAGGGCCGGGTTAAGGCTCGGAACCCTTCCAGGGGTTGGCTTGAGTAATTTGAGGAGTTGATGCAGCGATCTCCGCAAATAGATGCATATAAAGGTTTTACCGTACGCACATGCCGGTGGAGGAGTTCGCTCCAATTCTTAAACGACGACAAGACGCGAAGGAATGTGCTGTCGCGGCGCGGCGGCTCTCGACGTTTGCAGAACATTCCGCCGATGGGCCAGATCGCCAGCGTACAACTGCGTGGTGCCATGCTGGCGGAACGCAAGATTGAGACGGCATAAATATCTGACGAACTCATATATCTTATGAGCCTGTCTTATAATGTACTGGTACTATCTATCTGAGAAAAAAACACTTGTTGACATCTCTGAATTATATGCGATAGCATCGCGAATTCACTTCTGATAAGGTCGCTTGCTACTCGGAGTTTATGACGAGCGGGCGAGCAGAAGGAGTTGAGATGAGCAAAACAAACGATCCGAACGCGCAGATGCTACGTGCATTGCACTTGGTTGGATTGGGTATGCTGCGAGGAATGAAGCTGAAGGAGCAGGTCGACCTAATGGATAGAGCCGGGTACGGTCAAGCGGAAATCGCGCTACTTTTGCGTTCAACACCGAAGAGCATCAGCGTGCGACTGGCCGAGGTGCGAAAGGCAAGGAAAGGCGGAAATTCCCGATAGCGCAGAGATTCGGGAAGGGATCGAGAAGCGATGACAAACAAGGCTCTCAAAGCTGAGTTGTTGAAGAAGTTGAACGTCACGCAGCAACGCCTATCCCAGCGCGTCCAGGCTGTGATCCGGCAAGTCCCGATGAGCACGGAAGACGCCACTTACTGCATAGCTCATAAAGCTGGACTTCGTTTGGACAAGTTCCTAGATGATGAAGTGGTGTCACGCGTTCGCGAACTTGTCTCCGCGTTGCGGCCCGGCGGCGAGACCAGAGACCAGCGGATCACCACTACCAAGACCGTGACAAGAATCAGAGAGGTGCACGTTGGCCGGAGCTTCTCGATCGCCGACCCGATTTTGCCGGCGAAGATGCTGGCTGAAGCTAAGGAAATGGCGGAGAAAGTCTACCCAGTACTTTATATTTTCGAAAACTCGGTGCGGGAGGTTATCAGACGCATATTGTCTTCGCAAATCGGGCCGGATTGGTGGGATCGGTGCGCCTCTGAGGCCGTGCGTCGAACCGTGGCCGAAAGAGTAAGACAGGAAAAGGACATACCCTGGCATGGGGCGCGAGGCGCGCATCCGATTTTTTACACCGATATAAAGGACCTACTTTCAATCGTGCGCAATAACGATGCATGGCAGAAACTCAAGCCCGTTCTTGGAACTGTTGAGTGGTTCGGTCAGCTCATTAGTTGCATTAGCGCTTCCCGCAACCCGGTTGCGCACATGAATCCAATTTCGGCGCATGACAGGCAGCGGGTCGCGCTGAACTTCCGTGACTGGGAGTGCGTCGTGAAGGCTAGGCGTTCTCTAATTCCCGCGTCGTAATCAAAGCAAAAGGAGGGGCACATGCCGCGCAAGAACGAACGAACTCATGCGGACGCGAGTACGGAGCTTCTGAGAGATTTGTTGATCGTTGCGTTGGTAAACTCGGACGTACCTCAACTTGAGATTCGAAAGATCGTCGGCTGCGACATTCACAAGGTAAGCCGTATTGCCAAACATATTAAGAAGGAGAAAGCGCCATGAAAGAGGTCACTGGTGCGGAGGCGATTTCCAAACAACTCGATAGGATGATCCAGATCTTGGAGGATATTTTTATCTTACAGGCTTCAGTTGCGCGGATGAACCGCAAAAAGCTACGTGCCGTGATAGGAAAAGACATGAAACGTGTCAACAGGATTTCGAAGCATATTAAACCGGCAGCCGATGTTGGGGCCTAAACTGGGACTGCCCCTACAGCGCGGCGACGGGCGCGCGGGAGGGGCAGCGTCAGGGAGTAGGCGGCCGGGAGTCTGGATGCAGGAGGAGCAAATTCGTGGCGAAAAAGGAAAAACCGACCGACCAAGACACTCTGCCCGGTCTCTCACTCGTGCTCGGGTACATTGCCGTAAAGGACTTGGAGAGGCGCGAGGACCGTGTTCGCGTGCTGAACCGCCTAGGCTATGGAAATCGAGATATAGCGTTGATTTGTGATACCACGCCTCTGACGGTAGCAGTCATGAAGTCAAATCTGAAGAAAAAGAAGAGAGAGGGGGCAAAGTGAAACCAGAAAGCAATGATGCAAACCGTAAGGGCCCTCTCGACTCTGTCCGACTCATGTTGGCATATCTGTGCATCGTTCCGGATCGGGAAGCCAGCTTAGAGACTAAAGTAGGAATACTGGCACGATTTGATCTTAGCAACATTGAGATAGCGAGGGTCTGCGGGAGCAAGGTGCAGTCAGTGAAGAATGCGCGTCATTCTCTCAAGGAAGGGACGCGAAATTGAGATGAGGGTGGAGTATCTTTGGGGATAGTCGGGGACGGTCCCCGGAATTCGTCCCCGGAATTCCGGTGCGAACGTATGCACTAAATTACTCACGGAATCTGTATCTTGAGGCCAGGTGTTTTCTCCAGTTTGTGGACGAGTGTAGTGAGTTCAACATGCAGTAAGTCAATCCTTTTTCTATCCGCGACGTTTGGGAAGTTCATGTGGCCCACGAGATTTCTTGGTATCCGCACGCCTTCAATTTTCGCAATCCATGTGTCAACGTCCGCGATGACCTTGGCAATTAGATGGCGCGTAGTTGCCATAATCTTCGTAAGGTCAGAGAGATAGACATAGTAGATGTCATGTCGCCCGGGTGATGTGTGGACGCCTGTCCTTAGGTAGTCTTTCTTCACCCGCAAGATGTTGTTCTTTGTATTGGGGTCCACGGCAGCATCCCACCAATTGGGTGAGATCTGAGCGGATAAGACTGAATGAAGAATGACCCTCAGATAATTCTCAATAGAATATAGTTTCCAGTAGCTTTGGTGCCCCAAGTATCTTCCACAATCGTCAACTCTTGAGCGGACGAATGGAAAACTCCTGAAGTCCTGTGTTCCGGCCATTACTTCTTCTTTCTTTTCGCTTTCTTGGACATATACAGAAGCTGCGCTATGACTCCGCTGGATGTTTGTAAGACGTCAGCAATTTCTAGGTTTGAGAATCCCGCGATGCTCAATTGTGTTGCCTTCTCTTGCTGGCCCTTCATGTCCTGTATGAGCAATAGCGCCAAAAGTTTTTCTACCCGCTCAAGAGTGTTTTCCATGCCCGCTCCTCCCGCGACCCAACTTCACTCGTAAATTTGCTGTGAGCACCCGGATTGTCCCTGGGCTGGTGTTCAGAACGGCTGCAATAGTTTGGTTGTCCAACCCGGCCATCTTGAGAGATCGCGCCCCTTCGGTGACGCTCTTCTCTGAAGTGATAAGAAGTGCAACCAAATTCACAAGCAACTCCAGCCTCTCATGAATGTCTTCTAGAAGTTCATCTGCGCTTTTCTTCGCGGGCATAAGTTCTCCTCCCTGGGAAGGCGTAAGAACTCTTATAAGCCGAAATAATAGCATCATGGAGTAACAACCGTGAAAGGGAAGCGAGGGACAGACGGGAAGTTTACCCCATGCGAAAAACCTCGACTCGTTACGGACAAAACGGGTCTTTTTCAAACAATATGAGGAACCGTTGCGTCGGTCCCTGAGTTTCAAGGTGAACTCTCCATGAGACGAACAATTGTCATAGCCGTCCTAGTCCTTACGACGGCCTCTATCGCCCTAGGACAAAGACCGAGCGCGAGCGGGGATCGAAGAGGAAGCATTGAGCAGGTCATAAGGCAACTGGATCATGAACGCATTCAGGCGCAGATCGATGCTGATGCGGCGGCCCTTGAGCGCATCTATGCTGCCGATTTTATCGGCGTAGGGCCAAGCGGCGCCGTGAGAACCAAGCCGCAGGTGATTTCAGATTTTACGTCCGGTGAATTAAAATTTCAGTCCATCACCACCGACGAAGTTCAGGTGCGCATCTACGGAAACACGGCTGTCGAGACTGGCCGCTCCACAATGAATGGTCAAGACAGAGGCAAAGCTGTCCCCCGTGACAACCGCTTTACGAGAGTATGGGTAAAGCAGCAAGGGCACTGGCGGTTGGTTCTCAACCACTACTCGCCACTGATTATGCAGCAATAAGCTTGACTGACTGCCCCTGACACAACGCCATGTTCTGCACGCTCAATCATCGATGGACGGCAACGGGGGACAGACGGGAAGTTTGCCCCATTCGGAAAATCTCCACGCACTATGAACAAAACTGGAGATCTTAAACAATATGAGAAAACGTTCCTGTCTCTGAGTTTCTCGATTTAGAAAACGGAAATGGGAAAATTGGGAGAGAAAGGAGCCTCAGCAAACTAGAAGGCAGAAACTAGAAAGCAGAAAGGGGAAGCCAGGGACAGACGGGATGTTTTCCGTTGTGGATTGGCGCTATGATGAGTGAAAGGGATGGCAATGACGACCGAGCGAATCGAGATTAACCCGGCGATTATGATGGGGAAGCCCGTGATTCGGGGGACACGAATCACGGTGGAGCTGATCCTGCACAAGCTCGCGGAGGGCGCAAGCGAGGGTGAACTGCTGCAAGACTACCCGCACCTCACAACGGAAGACATCCGGGCGGCAGTGGCCTACGGCGCGGCCAGCGTGGCTCACGAAGAAGTGGTGCTGCTGCCCGACACGCCGATTCCTGGCAAATCCTGAAGCATGAACTTCCTAGCCGACGAAAGCTGCGCCGGGCCTGTCGTCCGTGCGCTACGTGAGGCGGCTCATGAGAAGCGCGTGCTTATCACGGAGGATCGGGACTTCGGCGAATTGGTATATGCGCGCGGCCGGTCCTCGGCCGGAGTGATTCTGGTCAGGTTTGATAGCCGCGCACGTCAAGCTAAGCCCGCGACGGTGGTTGAGGCAGTCGCGAAGCTGGGCCCGCGGCTGCGTAATGCGTTTACCGTAATAGAAGCCGGACGGGTACGCATAAGCAGCCGGCCCTAGCGCGAAGAGAAGTGGAAACGGGGGACCAGACGGGAAGTTTACCCCATTCGGAAAATCTCCACTCGTTATGGACAAAACGGGTGTTCTTAAACAATATGAGAAAACGTTCGTGTTCCTGAGCTTTCTGAGTTTAAAATGCGTGGCTAGTGTAAATTGTTATACCGTTCCCATCGGGGTCCTTTACGCAAAAAAGATGATGTCCAAAAAAAGATTCATCAGGGATCTCTCCTGCTGCGATTCCCCGACTGATCAGCTCCAAGCGATATTTTTTCAATTCATTCAGGCCTTTGCCTTTAATCATGAGGTCAAAGCGCTCAGACAATCTTTCATGGAATTGTCCTGTCAAACTTTCCGCTACCTCTTCTCCAGCCAGCCCAACTTCAAACAATAGAAGATGAGTGCCTCCACGTAGTTCAACGATTGCAAGCTTTTCGTCAACAGCAAATGGAGGAAGGCCGAGATTGGAGTAGAATTGGCAACTGCGCTTAAGGTCAGCCACCTTAAAAACAAGGTGGGCCACTGCTAATTCTGCGTCAACGACAGTCTTCCTCTCGCTCAATCCAAAACCGTTCATGATTCACCTCACAAGTTGGTCTTCAAAATGGCCCTACCAAAACGGATCCAGCAGCGTTGCGGTTCGTTTTGAAGAGCGCTCCCACTAAAGATACCATACGGTATCTTTGAAAGCAAGCCGTTTATTTGCGCCACTGGCCCATGCAATGGAATACAATTTTGAGACGTTGAGGAGACTTTGGAAAATGAAGGCGACTAAAGTAAAAAACGCGTACATGAAAAAGAAGGACCCTCTCTTCGTTAGAGAATCCCTCTTGAATGCCGCCTTCGAACTCGCCGCGACCAAGGGCATGGCTGATGTCACCGTCAACAAAGTGAGCGAATTGGCGGACGTTACGAAGGGGGCTTTCTTTCATCACTTCGACAGCAAAGAGACGTTGGTGATGGAGCTGATGCAGCTGCTATTGACGCGATTGGACAAGCAGTTTGACCGACTTATGGCGGAGGAAGAGAATTCCGACGGATGCTTTACTCGCGTATACATCAGGGCCGCATTCTCCGAAGGCGCAGCTGAACGTAAAATTTGGGGCGCGCTCTTGAGTCTGATGGCCTCTAAAGATCAGGTCGGGCGGGTTTGGAATAACTGGCTGAGCGAACGCCTAAAGAGACATTCGAGAACTGATTCGAGAATCGAGCTTCGTGTCGTAAGACTTGCGGCAGATGGCGTGTGGCTTGAGAGAATCATGAACGCAAAATCGAAAAACCTAAAGAGTGTCGAAGAATATCTCATTGAGATGACGCGAATCCGTTAAATTGGTCGAACATTGAAACCAGCGCCGGGCGTGGCCATCCTCCGGGTGACGAAAAAAGACATGGAGCATCCAATGGATTGCGCGTTAGGAGAGATATGCGCGGGAACTTGCGCTTGGTCTCGTTCTGACCAGGAATTTGGCGCGCCGAGGAGAGACCGATCATGTCGAGTATTTTGATTACCGGAGCGAATCGCGGACTTGGGTTGGAATTTGCGCGGCAGTATGCAGCGGACGCATGGGACGTGATAGCGACCGCGCGCAATCCGAAAAGCAGCGAGGAATTGAAGCAGCTGGCGAAAAACAAAAACGTGTCTTTACGCGGGCTGGATGTGGCGAGCGATGAATCCGTCAAACAGCTAGCGGAAACTTTGCGCGGCAAGCCGGTGGATTTGCTGGTCCTGAACTCGGCCATTTATACGCGAAACGGAGACAAACTTGGCGCCCTCAATTTTGCCGGATGGCGCGAGTCCTTTGAAACCAACGTGCTGGGAGCGATCCGGGTGGCGGAGGCGCTGATCGAAAACGTCGCGGCCAGCAAGCGGAAACAGATCATCGCGATCAGCTCGGGGATGGGTTCACTGCAAACGGTGGGAACCACGCTCGGATTTGGAATCGCCTATCAATACAGGACAAGCAAAGCGGCGTTAAACATGACGATGTCCATCCTGGCGAAAGAAGTGGAGCCGCGGGGAATCAGCGTGGTGATATTCAGCCCGGGATGGGTGCAGACGGACATGGGAGGCGCGAACGCGACGCTGACGCCGGAGCAGAGCATTGGAGGCATGCGCAAAGTGCTCGAAGGGAATCCGATGGAGCTGACGGGAAAATTCCTGAGTTACGACGGCACGACTTGGCCGTGGTAAGGGAGGTTTGAAGAGATTTTTCCGACGGAAGAGGAAGAGGGCGGCGATCGAGATCGTGGGTACCCTGCAGAAACAGGATAGCAGAGGGAGATCCTGCTTGACAGTGTCTGTCAATGTTTTACAATGTTGACTATGCGTACCGCGAAGACTGTTTCGATTACTTTGCCGCCCGAGCTGCTGGTCAAAGCCCAAGAATTGGCGACGCGCGAACACCGGACCATGAGTGAGCTGTTCCGCGAAGCCCTGAGGCGCTACATGGCCCCAGATACGCAATGGCAAAGTTTCCTGGCGCGTACGCGCGCGAAGGGTCAAGCGCTGGGCGTCACCAGCGAAGCCGATATCGAGCGTCTCTCGGATGAACATCGCCGCCGCAAGCGTCGATGAGCCGCGTCGTTCTGGATACGAATGTCTATATTTCGGCTTTGCTATTTGGCGGCCTCCCCGGTTCTGTTCTCGACCTAGCGATTCTGGGAGCCTTTACGCTCATCCTCTCTCCAGCCCTGCTTGACGAACTCGACGAAAAGCTCCGGGCAAAATTTGAAATGACGATGGAGGACACGGCCTTCCTGCGTGCGAGACTGGAAACCCTTGGCGAGATCGTGGAACCGGGAGAAGTTCTCAAAGTGATCGTCGATGACCCGGACGATAACCGCGTGCTGGAATGCGCCGTGAAGGGGAAGGCCGATCTTATCGTCAGCGGGGACAGGCACTTACTAAAACTGGGTATGTATCGGGGGATCAAGATTGTCACGGTGAGGCAATTCATGGAATCAGTGGAAGGATCGCCGAACGAATGAAGCGGTCGGGACGCGGCAGAAATGTCCACCCTTTGCAAAGTTAAAGATCGTAAAGTGTAGACCAGCCAAGGTGGCTTACCGTGCCGAGTGCGCCCCACCGGCCAATCTGTTCCATGCATCTCTTGTAACCTAGCGCTTTACTTCTGGCATCAAATGGGTTCACGGTAGCGCCATAAGGAGGAGATGATCATGAATGCTAAGCAAGTGGTTCTCATCACCGGAACCAGCACCGGCTTCGGCAGACTGTTCACTGAAACGCTGGCTCGCAAAGGGCACACGGTTTTCGCGACGATGCGTGACCCCGGAGGCCGCAATGCCAAGAATGCCTCCGAGATCCGTACGCTTGCGGAAAAGGATTCACTGCCCATATCCGTCCTTGAAATGGATGTAACCAACGACGCCTCGGTGGAGCGGGCTGTGAATGCTGCGGTCGCCAAGGCCGGCCGCATCGATATCGCCATCAACAACGCCGGGTACTTCCTAACGGGGCTGGAGGAAGCTGTCACCACGGAGCAAGCGCAGCGCCTGATGGACACGAATTTTCTTGGCCCCGTGCGCGTAAATCGCGCCGTGCTTCCGCACATGCGGCGGCAACGCAGCGGCGTGCTCATGTATATCAGCAGCGGCGCCGGCCGCTTGATTTTTCCTTCGGCGGGATTCTATTGCGCCAGCAAATTTGCGCTCGAGGCGCTGGCCGAAGCCTATAGCTACGAACTTGGCGCGCAAGGAATTGAGTCCGTGATTGTCCAACCCGGCCAATATGAGACGCCTGTTTTCGGCAATACGGTGACGGCTGCCGACGAGGCCCGCACCGATACGTATGGTGCTATGAAGGAGATTCCCGCGAAGATCAACGCGGCACTCTCCTCCACGGCCGGCAATGCTCAGGACGTCGCGGACGCCGTTCTGCGGATCATCGAAACTCCCGTAGGGGAGAAGCAGCTGAGGTATTTCGTCAGCCCCCAGAACTTCGGTGTCGACGAGATCAACGCTTACTTACAGCGAGTGCAAACCGGCGTGCTAGAAGCGTTCGGCCTGGCTGCCGCCACGAAATTCGTTAAAGGTAAGGCAGCCGGCGCAGACTAGCGGTACTTTGCAGGAACGGCTTTACGAGTGGCCGAGGAGGGCAAGGAGATGAGCCCTCGTATTCTTCAGGACGAGTCCTGCATCATGCATCCAACGGACTGGTGTGTGTGAGCCTAAGATGAAGGTGCATCCGGTGGTCCGGCAAACCCATAGCAACTACTGCGAAATCATCCCGATGGTCCCCAGCCAGGTCTCCACCAACTGGGGCCATCCCGTGATCGGAAACTTCGTGCGCCGCAGCCCAAACGCATGCCCGCCCTGGGCGTACAAATGCATCTCCACGGGAACGCCAGCCTTCTTCAGCGCAATGTAGTAGGCCAGCGAGTCGTCTACATTGTCCACGTGGTCATCCTCCGCCTGCAGCAAAAACGTAGGTGGGGTTTGGCTGGTGACAGGAACCTCGGGATTCAGCGCAAGTTCTTTATCGGCATTCGCCGGATGACGAACCACAAACTTTTTGGTGCCTTGCTTGGCGTCCCATTCCGCCGCGGAAAGCGACAGATGTCCCGGATAAATAGACACCGCAAAGTCCGGGCGGCAACTTTCTTTGTCGGCGGCATCCACAGGCGGATACAAACGCTTCGCAAAGTGCGTGCTCATCGCTGCCGACAGATGCCCGCCTGCTGAAAACCCGAGCACTCCAATCTTGTGAGGATCGATGTGCCACTCCGCGGCATGAAAGCGCACTAGCCCCAGCGTCCTTTGCGCATCTTCCAACGCCATCGGTGATTCCGGATACGGCCCCGATTTCGGATATGGTGCCGATTTCGGATACCGTTCCTCACCCGGCACGCGGTACTTCAACAGCACACACGTGATCCCCTTGGACGTCAGCCAGTCGCAGACCTCCGTGCCTTCCAGGTCGATGGCCAGTTCCTCGTAGCCCCCGCCTGGAAACACGACCACCGCAGCCCACGTGTTTTTCTCCGTGGGAGAATAGACCGTCATCGTTGGTTGCGAGACGTGGGACACCGAAAACCCACCAGGCGGCCCACTTGGGCCTGTTGGCCACCAGTGAGTCTCTTCCGGTCCCACGACCGGCTGCTGATCCGGCACCGCTCCCGGCCATATCGCCACTTGCGTATGTCCCGCCGATGGCTGCCAGACTGGTGCTTGCGCGCTCAGACGGACAAACGCAAACACAACACAGAGAGCAAAGAGCAAGGGCTTCATCACAATCCCCGTAGCTTCGGATTTCTGAGATCCACTTCAACGGTCATCGTACGCGTCGCGGTCTGCACGCGATCAGCAAAAACGAGTGAGAAGTGCCGGAAAAAGCACCTCGAGTTGGTTCTGCGGGAGCAACTAATTGGACCCAAGTCTTGATAAACGCTGTGACCGGAAACTGGTCCACGGGCTCTTGGCGGTTTTTTTTACTCGTGCCGGAGCGCGGCCATTGGATCGATGCGGCTTGCTCTCCGAGCGGGGATCCAGCAGGCCAGGGTCGCGACGGCCAACAGAATTGCGGGTACACCGATGAAAGCGGGAAGGTTGAGCCCGCCCTTCGGAATGGCGTGAGCGGAAATCACGAGCGCAAGGAGCCAGCCAATTGCGGCGCCCCAGGCAATTACGCCCAAGTTTTCGCGGATGATTTGGAGGACGACGCAGCCGCTGGTGGCGCCGAACGCCAGCCGCACGCCAATTTCTCTTGTGCGCCTGGCGACGGCGTAGGAAACCACGGCGTAGATTCCGACCGCCGCGAGGCCGAGGAGGAGTGGGCCGAGCACGGCGAACATGCGCGCGGGAATGCGGCGAAGATAGAGGTTGCGTTCGATGTGCTGGGAAAAAGTTCGCACGTCGTAAAGAGGGAGCATGGGATCGAGATCGCGCAGAACGGCACGCGCTTCCGACGCCAATGCGGTTTCATTGCCGCTGCGCGTCCGCAGGTGAATCTCGCCCTGGTCCTGTGGACGATCGCGGTAGGAGAAATAGACGGCCGGCTGCGCGGGCTCGCCGAAGGCGTCGTAGACCGAATTGCGCGCTACGCCAGTGATCGTGAAGCTTGCCGCGCGCGTCTGCAGGCTGCGGCCGATGGCATCCGCGCCATCGAGGTAGCGGCGGACAAACTCTTCATTGACGATGGCCTGTGCGGGCGCGGCCTTATCCCGCATATCGGCAAAGTCGTTGCCTTCAACGAGCGGGATGGCCATCACTTTGAAGTATCCGGGCGTGACGGTGTTGGAAATGGCTCGATCCTGCCCTGACTGCGTGCGCACGCGGCCTTGCACCGTGAAAGGCCGCGCCGGAATTCCATGCAAGTCCAGCGGAACATTGGTTGCGATGGCGGCAGCCTCGACGTCCGGCAAGGAGCGCAGGCGTTCCAGCAGGCGCGCGGCAAATTCGCGCTCGGAGGTGTCGTTGGGATTCCGTCCGCTTAAGTCGTAGGCGGCGAGCAAAACGCCTTCGGGCCGGAATCTCGGATCGGTTTGGCGCGCTGAGCGAAAATTCTCCAGGAAGAGCGCTGCCGCGATCAGCACGACCATCGCAAGGCCGACTTCCACCCCCATGAGAACTTTGCGGGCGCGGCTGCGGGGCGGCGTGTTGGAACTGGAGCGAAGCCCGTCCTGTACATCCAGCCGTGCCAGGTGGACGGCGGGCGCGGCGCTGAAAATCAAACCGCACGCGGCACCGAGAAACATCGCGAAGGCGAGCGTGAATACATCCACTCTCGTCGGAAAAAGGATCGGAAATGCGCCAATGATTGGCGCCACGCGCAAAGCCGTGGTGCCCCAAACGGCGATGGCAGCTCCAAGGCTGGTTCCCAGGAGAGCCAGCAGCATATTTTCCGAGAGCACCAGGCTGGCAATGCGCCAGCGTCCCGCGCCGAGGGCCACACGCACGGCCATCTCGCGCTGGCGGGTGCTTCCACGAGCGAGCATGAGGTTTGCGGTGTTGCCGCAGACCGCCAAGAGCAGGAGCAGCATGACGCCTTGCAAAATGGCTAGCCCGCTGATCAGCAATCGCTGCGGACCGCGCGGTGAGCTCCAGAAGGGAAGAATCTCACCGCCGATACCGGCGCTGGCGTCCGGATAGTCGCGCGCAAGCTGAGTCATCGCGGTGCTGAACTCGGCTTGTGCTTCCTGGCGTGTCGCGCCGGGCCGCAACATTCCGATCAACGAAAAAGAACGGAGGGTGCGGTCTTCGAGGTCGCGTGTTCCACCGAGCAGCGCAGGCGCCATGGTGGCCGGGGCCCACAGTTCGAACTTCAAGGGCACCATGGTCCCCTGGAAATCCCTAGGCGCCACGCCGATGACGATGAGGTCGCGCTCGTTGACGCGGAGTGTTTGTCCCACGGCGTCCGGCGCGCCGCGAAACCGCGTTTGCCAATAATCATAGGAAATCACAACGACAGGCTCAGTTCCGGGCCGCTCGGCTTCCTCCGGGCGGAAAAATCGTCCGAGCGCAGGCTTGAGTGCGAGCGCAGAAAAATAATTGCCGGAGACGAGTTGTCCGTGCGTGCGCTCCGTCCGGCCCTTCTCTCCCACGTTGAAGGGCACCATCTGAGATGCCACGACGTCCCGCAGGGCCAGCACTTGCGTCTGCACGTCGCGGTATTCGAGCCAGGAAGCGCCCGGATAGCCGCCCGCTTCCGTGCGAGGTTCGACCAAAAGAAAATTCGCCGCGCCAGTCACGGCGGGCAACGGTTGGAACAGGATCAGCTGAATCCATGAAAAGATCGTGGTGTTCACGCCGATACCGATGGCCAGCGAAATGATAATCACGGCCGCAAGCCCGGGCATGCGGGAAATCGATCGCGCCGCGTTTCGCAAATCACCCAGCAGATTCTCGATCAACAAAAGTCCGCGCTCGGCTCGATAGTCTTGCTTCACAGCCTCCACGCCTCCGAACTTCAGCATCGCTTGGCGCCGCGCTTCCACGGGTAACAAACCGGCGCGAAGATTTTCTTCGGTTTGCAGAGCGATGTGCTCGTGAATCTCTTCGCGCAATCGTTCTTCCTGGGCGCGCCTGGCCGCGGAGTTGAACAGACGCGTGAAAAAACGCCGCAGAGATTTCATGACAAGTCCTCCGGCTTGGCTTCGAAGAAGCGACCGATGATAGCTGCCGTTTGTTCCCAATCCTTGGTTTCAGCTTGCAACTGCTTCCGCCCTGCGCGGGTCAGGCGATAGAAGCGCGCCCTGCGATTATTCTGCGAGGCGCCCCACTCGGAGGCGATCGCGCCTTCTTGCTCCAGTTTGAGGAGCACGGGGTACAGAGTGCCTTGGTTCACAGCCAGCAAGTCTCCGCTGATCTGCTCGATGCGCCTGGCGATTCCGTAGCCGTGCAGCGTCCCCAAGACATCGAGGGTCTTGAGGACCATCAAGGCCAAAGTGCCTTGCAAGACGTCGGCCTTTTGTTTCATACGAATGCCTGTTTCATAGCGCCGCCATTTTGGATTCCAACAGGAAGGATGCCAGACTTCCTCTGGGAAAACAACAGGAAAGTTGTCCCAATGCGACGCACTTCGTCATCACTAAACGCGCGGAGCCAGTATGTATTTGGGGGTATGGTTTTGCCGTCCCGGGACTGGACGACTTCAGCGCCTACTCACAGTGCATCGTATCGGTTGCGATGGCCATGGCGCGCACGTTAGCCATGTAGGCGGTCGAATCGGTAATCGTCAATGCGCTTCCCGTGCAGGTGATGGGTTGCAGGCGGATAAAGTTGAAGCTCAACGTTGGCGCGAGCTTGGAGCCCTTCGGTTCACTCATAGCCGTATTCACGGTGACCACGAGATCGTTGACTGCCTTATTGTAGGTGTTGACGCCTTCCACCAGCTTGTTGTAGCGGTCCACGACTTTGCGATGCTCTGCTTCACTTTGCAGAAAGGCCTTTATCACGACATTCTGACCTTCCAAGGCAGCATCCGCCAACAGTCCTTCGGCCTGCGAAACCGTCAACGTGTCTTGCAGCTGCCGGATGGCGTCAATGTGAGCGTAGGTTCCCTCGCGCTCCCCTAATTCGGTGTTGCACTGAGTGTTAGCCGCGGCCATTTGCGCGCGTCCTCCCTCGACAGCGTACCAACGGATGAATTCAGCGCGCTTGTCCAGCTGTAAAATTATCCTTTGGTATTTGTCCCTGTCCCCCATGAAATAGTCCACGCCCTCTGGCTGAGCGCCATCCTTGTACTTTTTCATGCCCTCGTCGTACTCGGCCTTGCTGATTTCTTCGATTTTGTATACCGCATCCAATCGAGCGGCCATGCTATTAAATGCGGTGCACGGGAGCGGCTCGTTGGGAACAAACGTACGTGGCACGGGAGCAGGCTGCCTCCTTTGCTGTGCCGGCATCGGGCCGCACATGAATAGGATTGCTACGGAGATTAGAATCGCTTTCATGCTCCGCCTCCTGGAAACTGGTGATGGGATTGCTGGTTTGGTTGACGCGTCTACAGGGATAAGCAGCGGCATCATAGCACCCTTGAAAGTTGGCCGGGCTGATGGATGTTGCGAACAGAATGGCTCACAGCTGGTTGGCAGCTCCTAAACCGAGGATTCTTAGGCAGGAGTCTTGAGGCTGGTCCTCTTCGCAAGCAAAGCCAATCGCTGCTGGTGATTCATGGGCTCCCAGGGGACAAGTTTCTCGGCAAGCACATCCATTCTGTGAAGGAGGGTCAACTCGAGGAAGAGTCCCATAAAATCCAAGTCGCGGAAGACCAATGAGCCGGACTCTTTCATCTTATCGCGAATCCGCTCCAGATGGGCTGGCATCTCGGTCCAGTGAAGGCTGGCGCGGTGGTGATGGCAGAGGTGGTAGCCCTCGTTCAAGAAGTTCACCTCATCCAGAACGGTCACGGAATTGGCGAAAAAATCTTCAGGATGCTCCGGGTCGCAGAAAGCGTGCTGGACCCAGGCGGTGATGGCGTTGATGAAATTCATGCAGAGAATAGGAACCAAGACGAACATGATCCCAATTCTCCAGTCGTAAATAAAGACCGCTGCGAAGTACGCATAGTAGCGGGCCATTCCACCTAACATGCGTCTGCGGTTCTTTTCATCGCCGTGGGCTTTAAAGTAGGCGTAGGGAGCGAGGCCCAAGACGGTCCAAATGTTGTCCGAGAGATACCAGAGGAAATCGAGGCGGCTGGTGCGATCGTAGCCCATGGTGCTGCGAGTGTCGTCGGGCCCGCTGTTCTCTCTGTGGTGGAGACACACATGAGCGGTGCGGCCGAGTTCCGGAATGTTTCCATATAAGAAGCCGAGGAAGAATTCGAGGTAGCGGCCGAAGAGTTTGCCGTATTTCCCCGAAAAGTAGCCCTGGGGGCGGTGTGCTTCCAAGTGACTGGCACTGAACATCCTCACAAAGCGCTGGAACTTGAGACCGTAAAGAGAAAGATAGAAAGCGATCACCAGGAGCAGACGAGGTTTCCCTAAAACGAGTTGGATGACGAGAATTGGAACGGCGGTAAGACTGAGAGAGACCATCAGTCGTAGCGCGGGAGCGTCCCGGGAGTCGCGCAGAACTTTTTGGCCGAGGCGGTCGAGGACGCGGTCGTATGCTTGGGAGAGAAATTGGTACGCCTCGCGTAACGGACGAATCCTCCCGAGGAGCATGGCCGCGCCGTAGCATCCGAAAGAAAGGGCGGCTACTGGCAGCGCGGCCACCGCGCTTGCCAAGCCTATGAGGACGGCGAACCACTGAAACAAGAAGATGAGTTTTGGTTTGGCTCCAAAACTCATGGTCATGGAGGAGGTGCCTAACTCGGGGTTGTAAATTTCCACTTCAGCACCTTGCGCCAAGATTCGGTTTAGGAACTCGTATCGCCATATTAGGCTGCACTACGAAAGCGCGTCAACAGGGATGCGTGGTGCTCGGGACGTGGAATCCTGTCGCGGCTTGTGCCTGAAAGAGACGGCGGTGGCTACGAGTTGCAGTCGTTACTCGACCATCGGTGATCGTAGTCCCTTGAATAGAAGCCAAAAGCTCAGGGCAATATCGAAAAGGCCCATGGGCGTATCGAACCACCAGAGGTTCACGATTTTGTCGAAGCTGGGGGAAATGTAGAAAACGAGAGTACACGCCACGCAAAATGCAGAGGAGATCAGACCGAAGGCGGCCAGCGCTCGAGGGATATAGCGGGACTTAAGCCACAAGTAGCCGCAGACGGTCGACGCCAGGGAACCGAAGAGCAGGCCGACGTAGTAGTAGTCAAAGCGCGTGGCGAGATATTGCACCGCCAAAGACTGCAATCGGTCCGCTTCGAATACTCGCAAGGAGTCACCGCCATGGAGGAGGCGCACGGCGTCAAAGAGATGGAGGGTCATCACAAGCCACATCAAGACCCACACGAGCCTCCAGAATGCGGCAAGCAAGGCGAGGCCGGGGCAGACGGGCTTGAGAATTACGTAAAGCGCCGTGAGAAGCACGATTACTCCTACGCAGTAAAGGAGATCGCCGACGATGCCGATGCGAAAGAGCCGTTCGTGGGCCAGGATATTCCGAGCGGTTTCGGCGTTGCTATCGGCAATCAGGCGGTCGTGGATGCCAAAATTGACGTAGACCACGGCGACGAAGGTGAGAAGGTAAGAAAGTCCGGCGACTTTGGCGGCGGTTTGTTGCGCCGGCTCAATTCGATTGGGAAATGCGGCTGTGCTCATACGTTGTTCTCCCTATCCCGAGCGAACAATCAGGTGCATGCGGAGCCGGTCCTGCTAGGCTTTCTGAGACGTAGCGAGTATCGAATCTGCAGGAAGCATCCAATCGGCGAGCCTCTTTCCGATTCATTCGGCCACCTGCCATTGTTAGAGTAAACGCGCGGGGGCAGCGGTTTGTTTCTTAGCTTGGAGAGGATTGTGACTGGCGGTCCCGCCATGCACGTCAGCAGTTCCACGATGACCCGCCCCGAACAATGGTTTTTCCGCCTAATTCGGCCACTTGCGAGTCAGCAACGCAAAATCGCATTTGAGGCTACCCGGTGCGTGCAGGTCATTGCGGAGGTTGGCCCTTCTTGTCCGCGCCGGCCTCGATGGACGCGCGCAGCGCTTTCGCTACTTCGCCGGCGATGTCGTCTTGAACCATCAGGACGTCGTTGAATGGGCGATCGTAGGTCTCGGACCAGATGACGAAGCCGTTGTCGGCACGAATCAAGCGAGCGGCTATGCGCACCCTGGCGCCCGATTTGCGCACGCTGCCATCGAGGACATACGCGACGCCGAGAGACTTGGCGATATCGGCGACGGTGAGTTGCGGAGTGCCATGTGAACCCGGCCACAGTTTGCCTTTGAAATAGAAGGAGGAGGTGGGAGGCGTTACTTGTAGGCCGGGGATTTTGCTGAGTTTGTCGATCAGTTCTTCGGTCATGCCGTCGGCGAAAGGCTCTTGGTTCATGTCGTCGGTCAGGTCGAGAAAGGGGAGTACGGCGATGGATTTCTGTGGCTGGGGAGCAACGGCGGGCAAAGCAGTGTGATGTCTGTTCGCGATTCTGCCGTAGAACAAGACGGCAAGGACGAGCGCGAGGCAAACGGCCGCGCCGGCGGTCCAAGGGGTAACGGTTTTGAAGCGTGGGCCGGACTTTTTCGACACGTCGAGAGCCTCGGCGTTCGTCTGGGTGACTGGGGGATCGGACCAGGGACGGACGGTGGCTACCATGCGATAGCCTAGTCGCGGCACGGTCTCGATGTAGGTGGGCTGCTTGGGGTCGTCGCCGAGCAGACGGCGGAGCGATGCCACAGCCTGGTAGACGGAGTCTGGATTGACGAAGACGCCGGACCAGACTTGATTGAGCAAGTCTTCGATGCTGACGACCTCGCCGGCGTGTTCGGCGAGGCACAGAAGCAGGCGCATCGTCCGCACCTCTACCCGAGCGGTTTCTCCATCGCGTGAAATCTGGGCGGAGGCCGGATTGACGCACCAGGCGCCGATGCGAAGCATTGTCGTGGATTGGCGTTCCATTGTGGATCAATTCTTGGCGTCTGCTCTGGCATAGAAGAGTGACGCTCGCCGAGTATACCAACACCGCGTAGTAAGACCGACTGCGTTCCTGCCCGTCCGGGCTGGGGACGCTATCCAGCCGTGCCACGGCCAATGCCTCGTGAATTCAGAACTATTCAGGATGTTTCAGACGCGGGTCCGGACTTCTCGCGTCTCAGGTGGATATGGTGGCAATGCGGATTGCGACCAAATCAGAGTGCGAAGAGAGGATAACGGATGATTGGAGATTCTGCAGCTGGACGATTGGGGAAAAGGAGCGCCCTATTGGCGATCGGAGTGGGGGGCGGGATTGCCGGGGCTTTGGACCTTTTACAAGCTTGCATGCTGTTTGGATGGGATATCCCGCTCGTAATTGCCGCAGGTCTGCTGGGGCGGGAGGCTATTCACGGAGGGGTTGGCACCTATGTGCTTGGTGTCGTACTGCACTTCTTTATTGCTTGCTCGGCAGCGGCTATTTATTACGGGGCAAGCCGAAAGCTGGTTTTTATGAATGAGCACCCGCTAGTGTGCGGATTGTTCTTTGGAGGCGCCGTGCAAGAGGTGATGAACCTTGTGGCTCTGCCGCTGTCGGCGCTCCACGCCAGGGGCCCATTCAAGCTGGATGACCTGATTCTCGGGCTGGTGGTGCACATGGTCGTGATCGGGCTGCCGATTTCCTACAGCGTGCGGCGGTTCACGAAATAGGCGCATGGCCGGGTTCAGCGGATTGCTGGAAGGGGGAGTCACGGATTTTGATATGGGGTTTCAGCCTGAATGAGAACGCACCTGGAAGCAAATCACACGCCGGCTCCCCGAGGTGTGGTACCCAGCTCAAAAGGCTGTCGCGCTCGCCTACTTTGTTTTCGTTGTACCATGGGCGCTGATGACTTCATCGGGCTCAACTAAAATTTTCCACCAAATAAATTCGGTGTTGCAGAGGAGCTTCGAAGCAATCGGCAGGGCACGTGGGGCGTCGGAGCGATTGCGCAGACACCGGAATCTTACCTGTCGCGAGATTATTATCGTGGGATTGGCAGGGTTGTGCTGCGCCGTGCCCGGCCGACCGCAATCGCAGACGAAAGTTCCTGGGAGCAGCACCTCCGCCAAGAGCAACGCGCCTGCGGCGACACCGGGGAATGAGGCTTGCGCCAAGTGTCACAGCAAGATTTTTGAAACGTACGCGGCTACGCCAATGGCACGGGGCAGTGGTCCGGCTGCGCAGGGGTTTCTTCCTGGGGAATTTCTGCATGCGGCGTCGGGTGTGCGCTATCGAGTGTACTTGGAAAATGGCGAGGTATGGATGAGTTTTGATCGCGACGGAGACGCGGCTTTACACGGCAGACGAAAGCTTGAGTATTATATCGGGTCCGGTCACCGCGGGAAGACATTCACGTTTAGTGACGATGGTTTCTCGTTCGAATTGCCGATCAATTTCTATTCGCAGCCGGGCGGCGGGCCGGGCGGTGTTTGGGACATGCAACCGAAGAGCCAGGGCGCGAAGGAAATGCCGCTGACCGCCCCGGCAGCTTCGTCGTGCTTGAATTGCCATACCAGCGACGCGCAGGCGCCGGAAGTTGGGACAGAAAACAAATATGGGTCGCCCCTTTTTGCGCATGGGGGAATTACTTGCGAGCGCTGCCACGGCGGTGACGTTTCGCACGGGACGAGCTTGCAGAAAGCGGTCAAGGGTGGCGCGGGGAATTCGCGAGCGAGCGGGCCGCGGCGGGCAGGGATTATAAATCCGGCGAAACTTACGCCAAGCCGGCGTGATGCGCTGTGCATGCAGTGCCATCTAGAAGGCAATGCGGCGATTCCGCAGCCGGGCCGGCACCTTTTCGAATTTCGTCCCGGAGACGATCTATCGGAATTTGTGACGTACTACGTTTATAGCGGGGATGGGAAAGACAATGTGCGCGCGGTGAGTCAGTTCGAGGCGCTGGAGCAGAGTAAATGCAAGCGGGCGACCGGCGACGCGATGACATGTACGACCTGCCACGATCCGCATTCCTCGCCGCCAGCGGCCGAGCGAACGGCGTATTTCCGTGGGAAGTGTCTGACGTGCCACGGCGAGGCTTTTGGGGCGAAGCACCATGTGGAGCAGCAGAACTGCGCGGCGTGCCACATGCAGCGATTGACGACGATGGATGTGGGGCATACGCAGGCGAGCGACCATCGCATTTTGCGCGTGCCGCAGCAGGGAGGGGAACCGGCGGACGAGGCTTCGAATGCCGCGACGCCAGGAACGAAGTTGGTGCGATTCCCGCCGCTGAAGGAAGAGGAGTCGTTGCGGGGGCTGGCGCTGGCGTGGACGTCGCTGGCAGTGGCGGGATCGAAGTATGCGTTCGAGCAGTCGGAGAAATCTTTGCCGGAGGCGCTGGCGCAAAATCCAGAGGATGCGGACTTGCTTGCGGCGGTCGGATATAGCGAGCAACTGGCTGGCCTTACGGAGCAAGCGCGCGAGCATTACGAACACGCGCTGCGAGTTAAGCCGCTGTCTTTGGACGCGGCGGCAAATTTGGGGTTGATCGAGGCGGAAGCTGGGAATGTGGAACGCGCGGCGGCGCTTTGGAAGCCGGCGTTTGAGCGGGCGCCTGGGAGAAGTTCACTGGGAATCAATTTGGCGCGGGCGTTGTGTTTGAGAGGACAAGGCGAAGAAGCGAAGGCGGCGATTGAGCGTGTGCTGAAGTTCAATCCGGATTTTTCGACGGCGCGTGGGATGTTGAAGCAGTTGGAAAGTGGCGAAGTCAAATGCGAGGACAAATAAGTTGGGAATCGGATAGCGTTGGAAACGGCGATCCTTCAACGAACCATTGCTCACTTCTATCGCAATGATACTGCGAAACTGAAGTCCCAATTGCACGATTTGGCCGGTGGCCCGTCCGTGGGTATTTGAATCGCTTCCAACCAAAGGCACGAAAGACAAAGGCCTCGCGGGCCGAGGGATGGGGGGACAGTGAAACTTGTATCGGTGAACACGGGATTGCCGCGGGAGGTGAAGTGGCACGGGAGAGCGGTGACCACGGGTATTTTTAAGGAGCCGGTCGAGCGGCGGGTGGCGTTGCGCAAGTTGAATTTGGATGGAGACCGGCAGGCGGACCTGACGGTGCACGGCGGCGAGTTCAAAGCGGTTTACTGCTACTCGCTGGGGCATTATGAGTACTGGAAAAAGGAGTTGCCGGGGCGGCAATTGCCGATGGGGATGTTTGGAGAGAACTTTACGATTGATGGCGGCAAGGACGAACCGCTGGAAGAATCGGTCCATCTTGGCGACCGATTCTCGATCGGAACGGCGGAAGTGGTGGTGACGCAGCCGCGGCTGCCTTGCTACAAGCTAGGTGTGAGGTTCGGGTCGGACGACATGGTTAAGAGGTTTCTGGCGAGCGGGAGGACGGGATTCTACGTCGCGGTCGTGCGCGAAGGAGAAGTTGGCGTGGGCGATGAGATCAAGGTGATTGGCCGTGAGACACAAGCCGTTCCGGTTTCGGAGATCACACGGTTGTATGTCGCGAAACGGTACGGGGAGGCAGAGATTCGTGCGGTCCGGCGCGCGTTGGAATTAAAGGAGTTGCCGGAGAGTTGGAAGGAGTACTTCCGGGAGCGACTGCGGTATGCCGCGTCGGAGTGATTGCGGTGCGGCGGTGGGCGTGTGCCCGTTATGATGTAAAAGGGGATGGTTGGGAAACCAAGCAAATTGAGGTTTTTTGAGCGGGTGCGGCTGAAGGGACACATGATACGGGCAATGTTGGAGCGCAGCCGAGTGCGCAGTGAGTGAGCAACCAAATCATCCAGTTGCGCTCTAGGGGGCTTCCTGATAGGGGGAGCCCTCTCCCCTACTAAACCAAGCCTGGAGCCGATTGGGATAGCGGTCCCTTCAAATCGGCTCCATTCCATTTCGCCGACTTAGTGTTGGCGCCCTCCGTTACCGAGCGCCATTCCCCAGAGATGCCCAAACGATGTGAATGCGACTGGCGGCGATTTCGTTGTGCCAGCTTGACGGGGACCGTTGCGTTCGATAGCGTGAAATGTGCCTGCACGCGAGGCGAGCGAGAAGACCTTGAGAATCTTGTTTGTGGCGTCGGAGGGGCTGCCGTTTTCGAAGACGGGCGGCCTTGCGGACGTGGTGGAGGCGCTCCCGAAAGCGTTGGTGGCGCAGGGCCACGAGGTGGCGGTGGTGTTGCCGCGCTACCGCGAGACGAAGGCGACGGCAGTGGTGATGCCGAGCCTGACGATTCCGATGGGGGGGACGCGGCTGCGCTTTCCGGCGATTGCCGACGGGACGCTGCTCAGCGGGGTGCGGTATTACTTCGTGGATGATCCGGCGTATTTCGACCGCGACGGATTGTACGGAGGGAGCGCTGGGGACTATCCGGACAACGCGGAGCGGTACGGGGAGTTCTGCCGCGCGGCGATCGAGATTTCAAAACATGTTTGGCCGGCGGACGTGTTTCATTGCCATGATTGGCAGACGGCACTGGTGCCCGTGCTGCTGCGTACTTCGTACGGGGACGATCCACTGGTGAAAGACACGCCGGTGGTGTTTTCGATTCACAACATGGGTTATCACGGGCAGTTCACGAAGGATGTGCTGGACCGCGTGGGATTACCGCAGGCGTTATTTCATCCAGCGGGGATCGAGTTTTTTGGAAGTGTGAATTTATTGAAGGGCGGATTGGTCTACTCGGATTATTTGACGACGGTCAGCCGAAAATACGCGGAGGAGATTCAGACGGCGGAGTACGGATCCGGTTTGGACGGAGTGGTGCGGAGCCGCGCGGACCGGTTGGTGGGAATTCTAAATGGCGTGGACTACAGCGCGTGGAACCCGGAGAAGGACAAGCTGATCGCGGCGCAGTATTCGGCGAAGGATTTGAGCGGGAAGCAGGTGTGCAAGCAGGAGCTGCTGGAATTATTCGGATTGTCGCACGATCACCTGGAGCGGCCGCTGATTGGAATTGTTTCGAGGTTTGCCGACCAGAAGGGCTTCGACCTGATCGCGGAGAAAGCGCACGAACTAATGCGCGAGGGTTTAGTGCTAGTGGTGCTGGGGACCGGCGAGCGCAAATACGAGGATTTGTTCCGGGCGCTGGCGGCGGCGTATCCGGGGCGCGTGGGAGTGAAGATCGCGTACGACAATGCGATGGCGCACAAGGTGGAGGCGGGCGCGGACATGTTCCTAATGCCGTCGCGGTACGAGCCTTCGGGGTTGAATCAGATGTACAGCTTGAAGTATGGTACGGTGCCGATTGTGAGAGCGACGGGCGGGCTGGACGACAGCATCGAGCCGTTCGATGTGGAACACGGCACGGGGACGGGATTCAAGTTCAAAGAATATTCCGGCGACGCGCTCTTGTACGCGGTGCGGCAGGCGCTGCATCATTATATGGATGAGCGAATCTGGAAGCGCATCCAGTTGAATGGGATGGCAAAGGATTTCTCGTGGAAGGGACCCGCGGCGGAGTATGCGAAGCTGTATGAGGCGGCGCGGGAGGCTCGGGGATTGGGGCTGGCTGCACAGAATACGTTGCAAGCGAGCCAGGCGGCAGGGCAGAGCAAAAGAAACCAAAAGCCTGCTACAACATCTAATTGAGTTCAACAAGGAGAACTAAGCGACGGCCCGCCGGAAGCTGGTAAGTCGCTGAGGACAAAGAACATGGCTGAAAATTCAATTCAAGCAGTAACGGATGGAAATTTCGAAGCCGAAGTGCTTGCGGCGAGCAATTCGCAGCCGGTGATGGTGGATTTCTGGGCGGAGTGGTGCCGGCCGTGCCACATGCTGGCGCCAACCGTGGCGGAAATCGCGCACGATTATGCAGGCAAGCTCAAGGTGATGAAACTGAACGTGGATGAAGCGATGAATTCGGCGGGACGCTACAATGTCCGCGGGATTCCGACGCTACTGGTGTTCAAGAACGGGCAGGTGGTCGAGCAGATCGTCGGCGCGGTCCCGAAGGACCAGATCACAAAGGCGCTGGAGAGGCACCTCGCTTAATTTAGGGATAGAAGATGGTTGGGGCGTGTCGTACAGTTAAGTGCGACACGCCTTTTTTGTGCGTGAAGAGCACGCAATTTGAGCTTGGGTTAGGAGAAACGATTTGGCTACGGCAGAGCCGGCGGCAAGCACTTCGCGGACGATTAAAGGGGCGGATCATCCGCCGCTGCTGGCGGGAAATCGCGGGCCTCAGGCCGTGTCGCGGCCGGGGTTGCACGAGACGGTCCTTGGAATATTGAAGGGGCTGCCGCGCGGTCTGGTTCTGGATTGTCCGACGGGAGAAGGCGCGTTGGCGGAAGATTTGATTAAAGAAGGATTTGAGCTGCGCTGCTGCGATTTGTACTCGGAGCTTTTTAGGCTGGATGGAGTGGACATCAAGCGCGGTGATTTGTCCGGGACGCTGCCCTACACATCGAAATCGTTCGATTATATCGTTTCGCTCGATGGACTGGAGCACATTGATTCGCCGCCACAGGCATTTCGCGAATACAAGCGATTGCTGAAGCCGGGCGGGCACTTGATTATCAGCGTGCCGAATATCATGAACATTGAAGAGCGGCTGAAGTGGCTGCTCTTCGGGTATACGTCGCACTTCAAGCCGCTTTCCGAGCAATACAAATCGAAGATTGATGATGACACGGCGGGGAAGCACGAGATTGTGGTGCACGCGAATCCCATCGGGTACAACGAACTGCGGTATTACCTGGAGCTGAATGGCTTCACGATTCAGGATGTACATCGCGACCGGGTCAAAGGGAATCAGTGGTTGTACTGGCCGCTTGTGGCGTTTATCCGGCTGCTGGCGAAGCTGACTCCGGAAGCACGGCGTAAAGATCGCTGGACGGATGAACTGGCGTCGGACCCGGTGCTGCTGGGCGGGAATACGATTATTATCCATTCGACCTTGCGCTAACGAGTCGATTCGGCGTCTCTCAAGAAAAACTCAATGATGAAAAAAGCTGCGGATGCTGTCGTTCGTTGTCACTGGGCAACCAGCGAGCTGAACATTTCTTACCACGATGAGGAATGGGGTGTGCCAGTGCATGACGAGCACACGTGGTTTGAGTTTTTGATTTTGGAGGGGGCGCAGGCGGGGCTTAGTTGGGAAACGATTTTGAAGAAGAGGGCGCGGTATCGCGAAGTGCTGGACGGATTCGATCCGGCGAAGGTGGCGCGGTACGACAAGAAGAAGGTGCGGGAGTTGCTTGGGGATGCAGGGATTATCCGGAACCGGTTAAAAATCGACGCGACTATCGGGAATGCGCGGGCGTTTCTCGAAGTCCAGAAAGAGTTTGGCAGCTTCGACGCGTATGTGTGGCGTTTTGTCGGCGGGAAACCCAAACAAAACACGTGGAAGACGCATAAGCGCTTGCCCGCGCGGACGGCGGAATCGGATGCGTTGAGCAAGGACCTGCAGAAGCGGGGATTCCGGTTTGTGGGCTCGACGATTTGTTATGCGTTGATGCAGGCGACGGGAATGGTGAACGATCACTTGGTGAGCTGTTTTCGGTATGCGGAATTGTCCCGGTAGGATTGCAAGGCAGAGTTGCTTGCGTTGAGGGCGGGGCCAGCTTACGATTAGAGCCTGCCGTTTCGTGGTGATTTCCAAAGCAGTTTAGGTGGAGTGAGCGCGAAGGCGTTGGGGTGTGTGGAGGAGTGGGCGGGTGCTTTGTCTGGCTCGGCGTAAGCGGGAATGGTTGGCCACTTTTTGGAGCCAAGGGGACAGGCAGGAATGCCTGTCCTACCTTAGGAGAACGACTGGATGAAATCGGTGGTGGTGGTGGGGGCGCAGTGGGGCGATGAAGGCAAGGGCAAGGTGGTGGACTACCTTGCGGGGTCGTTTGATTACATTGCGCGGGTGGCGGGCGGGCACAATGCGGGGCATACGGTCATCATTGGGAAAGACCGCTATGTGCTGCAGCTGATTCCTTGTGGCATTTTGCGGCCGAAGCAGCAGGCGGTGATTGGGACGGGCGTGGTCGTGGATCCGGCGGCGCTGGTTGCGGAAATCGAGACGCTTTCGAAAGCGGGGATTGACGTGAAGGGGCGCTTGCACATCAGCAATCGCGCGCACCTGATTTTTCCGTATCACCGGGAGCTGGACAAAGCGGCGGAGAGCGCGCGCGGAGCCGACAAAATCGGCACGACATCACGAGGCATCGGGCCGGCGTATGAAGACAAGATGGCGCGGCGCGGGCTGCGCATGTGCGATTTGCTGGAGCCGGAGTTGTTTCGAAAGAAGGCGGCGCACGTGGTGGCGGAGAAGAACCGCCTGGCCAAGGGCGCGTATGGCGCGGATATTGATTTTTCGCACGAAGTGGAAGAGACGCTGAAGCTTGGCGAGAAAATTCGCGGATATATTTGTGACACGGCGG
>Ga0207024_10093_pt1 | contig 26276 bp, 17 predicted proteins | sample Alteio_BWMinCont_44_FD_153470 | JGI IMG/M metagenome (GOLD analysis project Ga0207024, IMG submission 153470) | Enriched cells from forest soil in Barre Woods Harvard Forest LTER site, Petersham, Massachusetts, United States -... | ecosystem: Environmental > Terrestrial > Soil > Temperate forest >...
AGTTTCCGTGGTCTTCGAGCCAGTCGGCATGCTGCCGGCGGCCGGTGGATCGGAGTCGATCTAAGTACGGCGACCAGTCATAGCCGTTGACTCGGGCGTGGAGCGGACCGCCTTCGGATTGGACGACTTTGAAGGGGTCGCCGAGGGGGCAGTTGGCTGACATTTGGGCGAAGTGTTCGGATAGCTCTTTACCTTCACGCTGGACAGTCTCGTGGTGTTTCGAAGCGAGGTTGGTGGTCTGGTGCGGGTCGTCATTGAGGTTGAACAGCATCCACTCGCTGAAGTCTTTGATGCCGGTGTCGATGGTGTGGATGAGGATCCAGTCGTCCCATCGGACGGTGCGCTGCAAGCTCCAGGCGCCTTGGCTCAAATAGAGCTTGTCTCTTCCAACCTTGGCATCGTTGGTTGTCGTTAATGCCTTCGAAAACGATGATCCATCCCACCCTGCTCGGGCCAGTTGATCCTGACCCTTTAGTGATGACAGATCGACAATCGTGGTGGCGAGATCGAGATGGTAGAGAAGACCTCCGACTTCGGCGCCAGGCACGGTTACCCCAGGCCAGCGGATGACGCCAGGAATGTGATTGGTGAATTCGTCGGCAGTTTGGTGGTCGCCCCATACATTGAGTTCGCCAAGATTCTCGCCATGATCGGCAGCGACGATGATCGCGGTTTCGTGCAAGACTCCGGCCTCGTCAAGCAGGTTGATGATGCGGCCAACGTATTCGTCGGCGTATCGAACGCCGCTGTCATAGCCGTCCATGTGAACTTTGGCATCTTCCAAAGTAGCAATCTCACCCCTGCCCCAGGGCAAGGGCCAGCGCTTACGGTCGATGTTCGCGTCGAAATCGGGCACTTCACGCGCCGAGTGTGGGCCATAAGAAGCGCGCTGCTTGGCAATGATCTCCTCGGTTAACCACGGATCGATCGGATCGCCAGCGAAGGGATTGCCGAAGGTTGCGGGAGTATCGTATGGCGTGTGCGGGTCCCACATGTTCACGTGGAGGAACCAGTTGTCCTGCTTTGCGCGGTAATCAAGCCACCGCCGGGCCTCGCCAAAGATCTCGTCCGCATTCTCCATCCCGCCTCGACCGGTATCGACGGTTTCGTTAAATCCGTAGGTCATCTGATAGGCGCTGTGGCGCCTGGGGAAAGGGCTGATGCTTGCCGTCCAGTACCCGCATCGAGTCAGCAGCGAAGCGAGCGAATTGTCAGCGGCACGCGATCGAAAGTCCCGATCTCGGCCTTGAGGCTGAAGGTCCGCGCAAACCCCGCCATGATTGATCACCCCGGTATGGGTACCAAACCGCCCTCCAAAGAACGCCGTCCGGCTAGGCAGGCAAGGCGTGTCCGACGCATACAGATTCCGAACCCGCACCCCTTCTGCCGCCAACGCATCGATATTCGGACTCGTATTCCGGTGATACCCATAGCACCCCAAATGATCCGGACGGAGGGAATCGATGTCGATATACAAGATCCGCATAGCCGACGACGTCTTACCTGATTCACTGCCAGTCGCTGTGGACGGGTTTCATCCGAGCGACCCGTTCCTCATCAGTGGATCGTCAACACGGTGGTGTACGTCGACCAGCCGGTCGTAGCGGTAATCGTTGCCGTTGTGGTTGCTGTTACTTTGGATGTCGTGACGGTAAACGTCGCTGTGGTTTGCCCCTCTGGGATCAAGATAGACACCGGAACGGACGCCTGTGACGCGTTGCTAGTCAGACCCACATAGATCCCACCCTTGGGCGTTGGAGCGCTGATCGTCACAGTCCCGGTGCTGCTCTGGCCGCCGGTCATGGAAGCGGGATTCAGAGTTAGATTTGTCACGGGCGGAGGATTGAGCGATAGGCCGCAGCCCACCGATTCCGATGCGACGCTGGCCAAAATGTTGAAACTCGTCGGAATTGCGACGACCGACGTTTGAATCTTGAACGTCACTTTTGTCGCGCCAGGGGCGACTTGAACCGTTTGCGGCACGATCGCCGACGGGTTACTCGAGGTTAGCGAGACCGATAGCCCGCCTGCGGGAGCGGGGCGAGACAACGTCAGAGTGCCGGTTGTCATATCACCCCCGGTTAGGGTGGACGGAGCGATCGTCAGTTCGGTCAGATAGGTGTTCTTCCCGAAGGGATTGTCAACCACGAAGAGGCTGCCCGGGTTCCCCGACATGACAAGCTGGCCGCCCTGCGGCGTCGCAGCAATCGTATTCCAAAGTGGTCCGTCTACGCTGAGTGTTAACCAATCGTGCGTGCGCAAACTTATCGTTCCCCCTGCGGCATATAAGAGCGACCCATCGGAGGAGAACTGTATATTTGGCGCCAATCCAGGCGCGATGCCCGGACTGAACGAAGTCGTCCCGGTCAGGCTCGTCAAATCCAGCGTGCCGACTGTGTACGTGTAGATTTGGCCCATGTGGACGGTGTAACCGGTCGTAAAGCCGGAGTTGGCGATGGTTTTGCCGTCCGGCGAAAAAGCCAAGGTAGTTATGCCGTCTTTTGCGGAGGGTGAAAGAGATGCGATCACCTGCCCGCTGGCGACATCTCGTTGCTCCACAAATACGCCGCCCTGATCGATGGTGATTGCACCGTAGCCCCCATCCGCAATCGTCCTGCCGTCTGGAGACCACGCAACGGCCTGTATCGTTGCTTTCGTCGTGTCAGTGAGGATCGTCGAAGTTCCGGTGACCGGATTCCAAAGCTCTATGACACCAAATCCGTCCGAGGACATGCCTCCTACGAGCAACAAATCGCCCGACGGTGCAAATGCGACGCTGTTGACCTCAAAGCTTGAGTGGGTTGCGAGGGTTTTTCGAGTCTGTCCGGCAAGGGTCCATACCTCCAGGGTCCCGCCGGTCTTTGAGTTTATCCCTCCTACGGCAAGGATCTTGCTGTCGGCTGAGAATCCGATGGAACTGATTTGGATGTCGGCGGCCGTTGTTAACGTCGCGAGCAGATTCCCCGACGCCTCATCCCAAAGGCCGATGGCGTTTGATGTCACGTTGTCAACCGTGTTTTGCACACCGGCAGCGACCATTTTTCCATTCGGCGAAATGACTGGCGGAGTCGACACTACCGTCGCAGCCGCGTCGAGGATTTGGGTTCGCTGCAACGTGGTCAGATCCCACAGTTCTATTGGGGCAACGTTTCCCGCGCGGTTTTCAAGGGCTTGGAAGCTGCCCCCGGTATCTGCCAACGTTCGGCCATCCGGCGAAAAAGCCAGGTCCGCAACGCCTGCCGTCACGACTGTTGATTCGATTGGAACGAGCTTTCCTGTACGGACATTCCACAGTTCCAGCGAACCTACCATGTTTGATTCATCGCCACCCGCTGCGAGGTATTTGCTGTCCTTTGACAAGGCGATCGCGTTGACGTAGTAAAGGCCTGTCGGAAAAGTGGCCGTCACTTTGCCTGTGGCCGGACTCCACAACTCAAGAAAGCCCTGATTGTTGAAATTATTGCCGCCAACAGCAACGGATGAACCATCCCGCGAGACCGCCAAAGCTGTCAATTCGGTCATGTCCTTTGGGCTCAAGCTCTGAACGATTTTGCCAGAAGCAACATCCCAAAGCTGAATTTGCAGGGTAATTCCGCCAAAACCTCCGGTCGAGCCAAGGGTCACGATGTGCTTACCGTCGGGCAGATAAGCCATGTTCGATATCGACGCGCCGGCAATCGGGAAGCTTTTCGTTACGTGGAACGATCTGGAGTCGACGACCTCCAACACAGCCTTGGAATTGATAACTCCGGCGATTGCTATCGAGCGCCAGTCAGGAGAATAAGCCATCGCAGAGTCGCTGTTTTCGGTCAGAAGCCGCTTGATCAGATGACCCGTCGTCGGGTTCCAGAGCTCAAGAATTCCGCCGCTCCAGACAGTCAGTGTCTGCCCGTCCAGTGAGTACGCCAATTTCTTCGTATCCGCCACCGAGGGAAGTCCAATGGTCTTGCCGGTGGCAAGTGTTATTACCTCCAACGCCGACGAGTCTCCAACTGCGACCGATTTCCCGTCCGGCGAATAGGCCATCGCTGTCGGCTCCCGAACCGGCGAATGCAGCCACCTCACCGTTGCTGGAGCCTGCCCAAAGCTACACACCCCAAGAACGAAAATGGAGGCGATCCCAACAAGAATTCGAACCGCGCGGTTCAAAAGAGTGCTGCTCATCATTTCTTTGGCTACAGTATGCGTCCTGTAACTTGGAACGAAGGTGAAATATGGCAAGGCAACACGAAAGCGTTACTGCTCGGCACATCGAGCGAAGCGGATGGTCAATGCGTTGGTCCTTCCGGAAGAAATTGCCTAGGTGGCGGGAGCGGACCGTGCAGGTCGCCGGGTGTCGGCAGGACCTGCAGGTTGTTCTTCTTGAGGATGTTATTGAACTTGGCCAAGTCCTCTTTCTTTACTTTAGCCCAGGCCCTTAACACTGTCTGCAGGCTGGTCCAGTCCGACCCATAGGTTGCCAGCATGTGGTCGGTCAAGGGACTGTCGCCATAGCTGTACACGTCCATCTGAAGGATCAAATAAACGTTCAAATTGGCGAAGCTGTTGGGTTGCGGCGGACCGTAGGCGCGCCTTCGATTAACCGGGGTACCCCTTAGGGGCTGGATCTTGGCAATAAAGGCGTTGGCTGCGTCGGCAACTTCCTTAACGGGGTGCTTTGCGAGGACCTCATTCACTTGGCTGACCAAAGCGTCGGCTTGGTGGTAGCCATCGAGTGCCTCGCCGGCGCCAGAAATGAAGCGCTTCTGAAGGTCTAGAACCCGCTCAAGATCTCTGGTCGAGACTTTCGAACGAGGGTCGTTCGCGACGTCAAACCATTGGGTAATTTGCTTCCCGTCGACGGTAAGTACCGCCTTAAAACTGCCAGGCGCAACCAGCGGACCCTCGACTGCGATCGGCGTATCGCCTGGTACCGCTTGCATCGTGTCGTCTGAATTGTTCGTCAGCGCGCGAGGAGAATCGTATCGGCAGTTCCAGTTGATGCGATTCATCCCGATCTCGGTCGGAATGGGCTTGGGGAATGCCGGCCAATAGTCTGCAACTTCCCGCTTTGGGTCGTTGAATGGCTCGGGAGCGGCGCTGCTGAAGTGGCGCACGCGCTCTCCTTTCGCATCGTACACATCCAAGGTCACTTCCCCGGAAGGTTTGCCGGGCAACGTGTAGTAAAGGCAAACTCCAAGAGGAGGATTGGGGGCATGGGGGACCTCGGGAGGCAACGGCGTGTCGAGATTCGCATTGCGACGCACTCGGATGGCGGTTGCCGGCTTGTACAGGTACGCAGCCGTGGTCGGATTGACGCCGGCCATTTGCCGAAGAGGCGAATAGTCGTCCAGAATCCAGATCCCTCGTCCGTAAGTTCCCAGAATCAAGTCGTTGCCGTGGATCTGGAGGTCGGTAAAAGCGGTGTCAGGTAAGTTCAGATTCAGGCTTTGCCAATTAACTCCGTCATCGATGGTAAAGCGGATTGGGCTCCCGCACGCGAAGACCAAACCCTTAGCCTTCACGTCCGATCTCAGATTCGAGCAGTAGAAGCCCGGGGTCTTTTGCCAAGTCTTTCCAAGGTCCGCCGTTCGATAGAACTGAATTTGCTTGGCCGCGTCCTTCTCGTTAGGATCCGAGCACATAGCGTAGGCCCCGGAGCGATCCGTTCCTGAAGCCTCAACACAGTAAACGGCAAGAGGCTTCCGGTAGGCGCCCACCGTAGGCGTGACATTGGACCAGGTCTGGCCGTGATCAGTGGTGACCTGAATCAAGTTCGTGCTCGTGTGAACCCAGATGACATTCGGAGTCAACGGCGATGGAGAAAAGTTCCTGATCGAAGCAAATTGATCTTTCGCCTTGTCCACGGTCGCGAGGTCGGGACTGATTCGCTTCCAATGAATCCCGCCGTCAGTAGAGGAGACTAATCCTGTTCCGGACGTCAGCAACTCATGAGGGTTTGCGGGGTTGAACATGACTTGCCCGCTGCTGAATCCTGGGCCTAATAATTTTGAGTCCGGTTCAACCTGGGTGCTTTGGTAGCTCGGGATCGAGACACGATTGATGCCTCCATAGAATCCTGGCCCATAAACAATCGAGGGGTTTAATGGATCGGGCGCCAAATAACCTCCCTCGTTTCCGGGATGGGGGTACCAGTCAAATTGGGTTATTTGTCCAAGTGCTCCAGCACTTGCGGTGGCAATCGACCCACTGTCTTGTTGGGTGGCATAGACCCAGTAGGGAAACCGATTGTCGGCCGCCACGTGATAGACCTGTGCCGTGTTCTGGTTGTACCAAGTGCTCCAGGTTTTTCCGGCATCAAGACTGACGGTGGCGCCTTGGTCTCCGCCGTAAAGGAGATGCCCTTTGTTGACGGGGTCCACCCATAGACATTGGGGATCGTCTCCGCCAGGCGCACCTTTGAAACCGCTGAAGGATTTTCCGCCGTCGGTGGAGCGGAACATGCAGGTGGCAATTGTGTAGACGATATCTGGATCGTAAGCGTCGACAAAGACTCCGCTCGAATAGCCTCCTTGGCCGTTAATAATTCGCGGGTCGTCGGTAGCCATCTTGCGCCAATTCTGCCCACCGTCATCCGACCGGTAGAAGCCGAAATTGCCGATCAGATACATTCGCTGGGAGTGGGTGCCTTGGGCAATTGCGGTGGTAGTGCGTCCGACAAGGTTCGGAAGACCAGTGGGCTTTAGTTTGGTCCAAGTTATGCCTTGGTCTGTAGACTTGTACAATTCCGCGCCGGCAGGCGGTCCCGCATTCAACATTCCTTCCATTGGGCCACTTTCCCTACAGGTGGCCAAAATGACTTTGGGGTTGTCGTACGCCCAAGTCATATCGTGTACCCCGGTGGTCTTGCCAATATTAAGCGTCTTAGCCCAAGTTTTCCCTCCGTCGATGCTCCGATAAGCTCCCAACTTGCCAATGGCCGCAGACGCTACGGCAGCAATCACAAAATTTTCGTTTTTGGGATCGACCAGTAGTACTGGGGCGTTGTAGGCGCCTTCGGGTCCTGCTTTGGTCCAACTGGTTCCCGCATCGGAAGAGCGATAGACGCACTCGCCGCTCGATTGGCCGCTGCTTGCATACGTCCCGGCGTAGACCACGTTTGGATTGGACTGCGCGACCGCGATCGAACTGATCGCCGAATGGCCTTTGACGCTATCGAATACTGGATTCCACACGGTTCCGGCGCTGGTCGTCTTCCAGACCCCGCCTGCTGGCAGCCCGATGTAAAAAGTATCCGGTTGGCTAACCACACCGGCGACGGCAGAGACCCGACCGCCTCGGAAAGGACCGATGTTCCTCCACTTGAGACCGGCGATGGCGGGTTGAGGCACCGCCTGCCCGTAACCGGCGCCGAGGATGGCTAGGGCGATGACCGGACTCAAGGCGATCTGACGGAAATGAGTGAATTTCAATATGCTGATACTGTGACGGGCCGACATGTACCCGCTATCGTAGCTGAGGTGATCGGGAAACTTGCTAGCATGTTCTTAGCTCTTTTGGGCAAGAGCAGAAAATTCAGCTATTCGGTCCGCTAAAGCAAGGTCTTCATGCTCTCGTACATCCGTCGCGACGCCTCATTCGGACTGAGCGCCCAAAGGGCGTCGCTGAACATTTCGATGCAAAACGGGCCGGTGTAGCCGAACTGCTCGATCTTGCCGAACAACTCGCGAAGGTTGAGATGGCCCTCACCCGGCAGTTCGCGGTCCGAATTGCAGTTGGATAATTCGCCCGGTTTGTCGCGCATGTCGTTCACATGTACGCCCTTTATCCATCGCACCGTATCGGGTCGAATCTGGTCAAGTTTGCTCGGCGTGCAGTGGTAATGAGCCGAATCAAACAAGACACCGGCGTTCTCCATCCCGCATCGTTGGGCAACCTCAACTGCGGTTCGAAAGGACTTAACAATCGGGGACCAGTTGAATTCCAGCAGGAGGTTCACCTGGCTGTCGGCAATTCTGGCTGCGACGTCACCGAAGACGGCGATTATTTCGTCGAAAGGATTCTGGCTTGCCCCCTGTGGCCCGTCCGTGCCGACCACCAGGTTGCTGCCGCCGAGGGTTCGAATCAGTTCCGCGTTTTTTTGAATGGCCTGATGGTTCCGCTCTCGCTCCTCGGAATCGGCAAACACGGCAAGGTGGGTCTCAAATGCGCCGATGCAAACCAAGCCGCGATCGTCGAGCAAATCGCGCGCATCCACGGGAGTTCCGCCCGCGTTTAAGAACTGCTTCACGTGCTGAAGCGCAAACTCGACTTTCCTAAATCCTGCCTCAGCATAAGCGTCAAGCCGCTCCTCAAGCGAATCGCCGGAACTTGAGATGGAGTTGATAGCGAATTGAGCCGCGTGCATGCCGAACTAGATCGTAACAGGATTGGGATGACCATTGCTTTGTGATGTGGACCAAGACCTAACGCCATCCAGATTTGTTCAATTCCGATTGATCTGTAGCCGCTGGATGGTTTCTGCCAGCGACCTGGCCCTCGGTTTTAACCGAATTCTGACCATGGCCACCGCCTCGATCGCCGGCAAGACCCATCCGGCGGCTACAGAGCGAAGGGAAAAACCCAAAACTGGATGGTACTGGATCAACACCGACGTCCAAGAAAGACGGGGCATCGATCGTCCATGTGTTACAATCGAAGAGTGATGGTAAACGCGCTCCGGCATTCGCAGGTTGTCTCCGATCGATGCATGGCTGTGAGCTTTTGGTGGTCGTTTACGCCCTTGACCTGACGCCGGGAACGACCTTCTTCACCAAAACAAGGGCTCTCCCGACGAACGGGAGAGCCCTTCTCGCTTTTCGCTTATGCATCGATCATGTCCTTAATTCAAAACCACCCTCATTCCACTGAAAGGCAGTTGGAACTTGCCATTGTCAGAGTCGACGCCCAAGGCCACATTCTGGACGAGGCCTCGGAAATCGTCTCGGCGACCGATGGAAGGCTCATCGAGCTTCACGAAGCTGGATTCACGGTTCAAGTCGTCAATCGACCAGAGACAATTGACGCCATGCTTGAACGCCTCAAGCGGCTCGCGCCAGTTCAAGTAAACCGTTCCGGGGCTCTCGCGATTGACCGATGAGGCGTCAGTTGTTGTTTATGAGTTCAGCGACGAGAACGGCCTGAAGTCCCGCAGCCCTTGCCCCTTGGACGTCAGCCGCCTCGTTGTCGCCGATCATCAAAGTTCGAGAGGGCTCGATACCTAACCTTGCGCACGCCAAGTGAAAGATTAATGGATTCGGTTTGCGAATCCCGACCTCAGGATCGCCGGAAATGATGACCTCATCAACCAACTTCTCGATTCCGTATTTCTGAACGGCAGCTAGCTGCATATCGAATGGTCCGTTGCTGACAATTGCCTTTGGCAAGGAGGAGTAATTCGCGAAAAGTTCCAAAGCCCACGGTAGCAACTCGGTGCCGCCGGCATATTCAGCTACTGCCACTCGGCACTTCTCTTCGATATTTCCTTGGTGGACTTGCCCAGATGCCAATAACGCTTTTTCGATCGCAGATTTGAACGTAACCGGCCCTTCGGCAACGATCGCCTGCGAATAGGCGGCGAAGAAAGGGTCGCTTTCATGGGTGATCTGCCAGCTAGCCGCGATTCTCCGCATGAAATCCGCGTAGCTGCACCGATACGTAATTAAGGTGCCGTCAAGGTCAAAGAGAACGGCGTCGATCATTTAAGGATCGTACCAAAATGCATCAGGCGGCGGATGACTCCGCCGCCTGATGTTGAGCCAAACGGCTCGCCTAGTGAACCCGAATCGAGAACGAGGCGGATTCGCTCACGCCGCCATAGGACGCCGTGATGATCGCTTTGACCTTTTGGCTTGTCGTTTTCGTCTTTATCGTGAACTGGGCAGTGCTCTTACCGGCGGGAACCATCACGGTATGGGGAGCAACCGCCAGGGACGTGTTGCTGGATACGTTAACTGAGATTCCGCCCGGGGGTGCAACCGAACTCATCGTTATTGTTCCCAGTAGCTTCTGCCCACCGACAACGCCGGTCGTGCTTAGAGTGAGAGCCTTCAAAGTCGGCGCTGTAACCGTAAGGCCTGCGCTAACTTGGGTTCCCAGTCTTGCTGAGATCGTCGAGTTCTGAGTCGATGTCACCGGCGCGGTCTTGATTGTGAAGCTGGCTAGCGACTTGCCGGCCGGGATCTTGACGCTTGAGGGAACGCTCGCGCATCCGGCGCTCGAACCGAGGTTCACCGTGAATCCACCGATTGGCGCAACTCCAACGAGGTAGACAGTCCCAATCGATTCCATGCCGCCGGGCACGCTTGAGGGCGTGAGAGTGATGTTGCTGAGGTACGCGGGTTTGACCGTGACTTGGCAAGTCATCGACTGCGAGCCGACCTCGGCTGTGACCGTAACGGTTTGGGTCGACGTCACGCCCTTCGATATGACCGCGAAGTTGGCGAAGTTCTCATTTGCCGAGATAGTGACCGACGAGGGCACCATGACGATCGAACTGCTGCTAGACAGCTTGATCGTTAGCGGAGTCGCGACGTTTCCAGTCATTGTAACCGTGCCCAGGGCAGACTGCCCACCGAAGAACGAAGCCGGTTTAACCGAAACGCTTTGAAGGGTTGCGGGCTGAATCGCCAGCGTAGCCGATGCAGTCTTTCCGCCAAACGAAGCATTGAGCGTCAGCGATTCGGCAGATTTTACGGCCTTGGTTGTGACCTGGAATGCTGCTGAACTTGAGCCGGCCGGAATAGTCACTGACGCAGGGAAGCTGACGCCCTTGGGAACGTTAGATGAGGCGAGGCTCACCGCGATTCCTCCCGATGGAGCTTTGCCATTGAGCGTGACGATGCCCTGCCCGGAGTTTCCACCGACAACCGAGGAAGGACTGAAGGTTATGGAGCTGAGCGACGCAGGAGTGATCGTGAGCGAAACGACGCCCGAAAATCCGTTGTTCGTTGCCGTGATCGACGCAGTAATAGTCGCACTGACGCCTTGAGTTGTTACCGAGAAGTTGGCCGACGTAGCACCGGATAGGACTGTCACCGTTGTCGGTACCGACGCGTACGAACTGCTGCTGGACAGGTTCACCACGATGCCGGCACTGGGGGCAGGGCCGTTCAAAGTGACCGTTCCCGTCGAGTTGTTCCCGCCAATGACGGTGCCCGGGTTTAGGCTGATGGTGGAGAGAGTGGGCGGATTGACGATGATCGCCGACGTCTTCGTACTGCTTTGGTACGACGCCGTGATCGACGCCGAAACCGTGCTGCTCACCGGGCTCGTAGACACGTTGAACGTAGTCGACGTTTGGCCGGCAGGAATGACCACCCTACCAGGGACTGTTACACCGGCAGCCGCGCTGAGAGAAATGGTCAAGCCACCGGCTGGTGCTGCCTGTGCAATCGTAACGGTTCCAGTGCTTGACGTTCCCCCCGTTACCATCGCCGGGTTAAAGGTCAGACTCTTGATTAGATACTGGCTTACTAGCGGGTTATTCAAAACCGCAATGCAAGGCCCGTTGAGGCTGGTCTCGGTGCCGCCTACGCCGACCAATTGGCCATCGGGCGAAACGCAAAGGCACGAGATGGAGAGCACTCCAAGGAGGCCGTTGTTATAGAGGATGTCACCTGACGACCTGGTGACAGCATAGAGGCCGGCGCTCGTCCCAACGAAGATCGTCGAGCCGTCGGGGGTGAACGCGACCGATGAGCAAACCATGAGGGTGCCCATGTTGGTGCTCATAATCTGGGCGCCGGTCAGATCGTTCCAGACTTCCAATATGTAATTACCGGCAGGCGTTTGGCCGGTGTCGGCGACCATTGTGCCGTCTGGGGAAAAAGCAACCGAATTTACGATAGAACACGCACTATTGATAGTGATCTTCTGTTTGGATGCCAAGGTCCAGACTTCGACGTATCCGGTCTGAGTCAGTCCGGCGATGGTGGAACCGCAGTCGGTCAACATGGTTCCATCCGGCGAATATGCCATGCCGAGAATCGGGCCGATCGACGGCAGCGTCGTCTTAAGCGTTGCATTCGACACGTTCCAGAACTCGATGCCGTTGGCGACGTTCAAGCCGGCGCCGGCGACAGTCTTTCCGTCCGGAGAGAATGCAACCTGGTTGATCACTGATGCCTTGGTTGGCAGGGAAGCAATGAGGGCGCCCGAACTTGCGTTCCACAGCTCGAATTTGCCTACTTGGGGAGTCGACGCGTTATATCCGCCATCGGCGAAAGTGACACCATCGGAGGACATCGCTGTCGTTCCGATGAACGAGGCCGTAGACGGGAACGTCATTCCTGCCTGACCAGTGGAAGCGTTGAACAGCCCAACCGCTGGTTGCCCCGTGGAGTTGGCGCCCGAATAGGTCAGCCACTTGCCGTCCGGAGAGAAGCTCATTGAGGATGGGCCGCTGGCGAACAATCCGAGATCGATTGTCTGGATTAAGCTTTGGCCCGTACTGCTCCAAATCTCCTCAACACCGATGTTGCCGTTAGGCCCGGATTGGCCGGTAAGTTCGATGGCATTTCCGCTCGGCGAATACCTTGCCGTTCCGATCCCGGTAGTGGCACTCGTATTGATTTGGGTTGCGGCGGCAGTGGCCAGATTCCAAATCTCGGCTCTGGCTTGAATCACGAAACCATTAACGATCGAAAGGTACGACCCACCGACCAAGAGATTCTTCTCATTTGGAGAGAACTGAATGGAAACCGGCCCCGACATTGTTGTAGGCAATGTCGTCACAGTTCCTGCGGCGAGGTTATGGACCTCCACATTGCCGTAATAGACTCTGGTTGAGCCGTCGTATCCACCCCCGCCGTCGGCGATCATCTTCCCATCTGGGGAGAACGCAACACAAACGGTCCATTGGGAACCCGTCGAGAGGCTTGAAACCGAACCGTTGGTAAGATCGAAGAGTTGCACAGATCCATTTTCTGGGTTAGACCCGATTTGGGTTGCGCCACTTGCCACGAGCTTCGTGCCATCGGGCGAATAGCTGACGCAGTAAATCGTGATCGTATTCTGCATCGGCTGTAGCTGTTTGGTCAGCGAGAGATCGGATGCGCTGTGCAGTTCGAGGAACCCGTTGAGTTCCATTGGGCCGGCTGCTCCGCCTACAGCAACGGTACTCCCGTCGGGTGAAACTGCGATGTTGTTGGGGTTTTCGCCCTGCAGAGATTGCCGGTGCAAGAGCGCCCAATTCGTGGTGCTCCAAGATTCCAGCCAGTACGTGTTATTGACCTGGCCGGCATCGAACAGCGTCTTCGAGTCTGGCGAGAAGGCGATGCCTGTAACAAAGTCGGTACCAATTGTAGGGAGGGACTGAATGCCTGCCCCGGTTGTGGCGTCAAAGATCTGGATAGAACCTGCGCCACAAACGGCGATCATAGAACCATCGGGTGAATACGCACTGATCGATGCGTTTTTGAGCGGCAGGTATTGCCATCTCACGGAAGCGTTCTGCGCCGAGCCAAGACAGGGCGCAATACAAGCGACGAGCAAAACTAATAACGCGAGTACTCCGCGTAATTGGGGAATTTGCCGTTCGCGATGCCAGCTGTGCGGCAATTCGAGATTACTGTTTTTCAAAGTCATTGACTCCTTTCAGACCACCAAAAACACGCGCCTCCGGATCCTGAGTCCGGAGTGGAATGGACAAGGGCACCAATGCATTTTTCAAATGAATGAAGGGCGAAAGGTACCGATGCCGCGGTTACTATCGGTACTGCGAGCCGTATTTCTAAAGTGAAAATCACTCGATCAGGGAGTAAGTCCTGGGTCTGTGCATAAGATTCGGCGGCAGCTGTTCCAATTCCCGCCTTTGAATCCGACTATTGGCCTACTGCAAATCGGCCTTAAGGTCCAGCGTTGACCTTGTTGGTTGTGGATTCCTATATGCGATCCAAATCCGCGAATTTTGAATTGCATGATACAATGATCGCGTGTACAGTACGCGCGATCATTCACAGAACCTTGGACGTCCGACACGAAATGATGTCGCCCGGGAAGCAAAGATCTCAGGCGCAACTGTATCTCGGGTTCTCAGCGGAAGGAACGATTTTCCGATCTCAGCCGAGACTCGCGCAAAAGTAATTGAGGCAGTAGAACGGCTGGGTTATCGGCCCAACCCAAACGCTCGCGCATTGATGACCAGGAAATCGGGCCTAGTCGGCTTCTGGATGTGTCTCCAATATTCGCGATACCGCTGTCAGGTTCTCGATCGAATGCGAATGCTGTTGGGACAGACTGAACTCGCGATGGCGGTTACCGACATCGACGAAGAGTACCATTGGGACCGATGCTTCACTCGCTCTTTGCGAGTTCCCGTTGAAGGCATCATCGCCTTTGACGCCTCCGATTCAATCGAAGCCCTTGGGCAAAGTTACGATCGGTTGGCGCCTAGCACTCCCTTCGTGAGCATGGGGAGCTACTGGTCCAGTGCCAAGAGCTATGTTGGTACCGACCTGAAATCCGGCGCACAGGACGCGATGGATCATCTGCTCCAAACCGGCAGAAAAAGAATCTCATATCTTGCGCCTTGGAATTCGGGTCTCATTGACAAAGGCGTTCGCTACGAAGCGTACGTTGAAAGGATGCAGGCGGCAGGACTCACGTGTGATACGATCAGTGCGCAAGGCGTCACTTCCGCCCTAGTCGGGGAAGCGCTTTCGGAAAGAATGGCATGTGGCCCGGGTCCCGACGCAATCCTCTGCATGAACGACGACCTAGCCCTTGCCTCCTCCGTCGCTTTGACCAGGGCCGGCGTCAAGGTTGGTTCCGATATTGCCCTCGTTGGCTTTGACGGGATCGCCGAGACGGAAGATTGCCCTTGCCCAATCACAACCGTTAAACAGCCGATCAATGAGATGTGCGACCTTGCCCTCCGGTTCCTGAGGGCCCAAATGGAGGATCCACGTGCTCCCCTTCAACAACAGGTTTTGAAACCGACTCTCGTTATCCGCACCTCGTCCACTGGCTACTCTCCGAACAATTCGTAGACGATGCTTTCGAATTTACCTAGGGCGGGAATCGAGAGCCCCTCTGTAAGCAATGACCGGCCGGAAAGGGCCACATCTTCTGGTATTGATTCGATAGTAGGATTCTGCTCCCGAATACGGTAGGTTAACTCGGGGTCAATCCCTTTCAGCTTAAGATTTGAAGGAGTCGATGCTCCAAGACTATAAACAAAAACCACTGCGCGACTATCCTTGACGTACATTAATGACGACCGTGGTCCCGTGTACGGAGACTCCAAGCGATATTGCTCCCCAAGTTGAACCACACTCCGAAAGCTCTTGTATAGAGCTATTGCGTGCTTCGCTATCTGCCAGTCGTTTCGAGGTAGTTCTTCTAGGTCGACATCCATTCCAAGTCGGCCGCTCATGGCTACGTCAAAGGCGAATTTGATGGGATGCCCACCTGACAGAGTCACATGACTGGCGATCGCGTTGGCGGGGAAGAAATACGAGAAGCCCCATTGGATGAAGATTCGACGGGCCGGATCTGTCATATCGCTAGGCCAAAGCACCTCAGCATATTTCGTAGAGTCGTAATCTACGCGTCCGCCTCCGCCCGAGCACATCATGATTCCAACGGTGGGGTGTTTATCGACTAGCCGTTGAAATACTTCGGTCAAACTGTGAACGTAATCAATCCAAATGTGAGTTTGCGCTTGATGACCCAAATATGTAGAGCCCGGCTGAGTTAGATACCGGTTGCAATCCCATTTGACAAACGAAATGCTTGGATTTTCGGTGAGCGTCCTATCCGCTACCTCGAATACGTATTCCCTTACTTCAGGGCGTGAGAGATCCAGAACCAGCTGATTTCTTAGCAAATCAAGCCGCCGATGGGGTTGCTTGATCACCCAATCCGGGTGCGTTTCGAAAAGCTCGCTCCTTGGATTCACCATCTCCGGTTCCAGCCAGATACCGAATTCAAGTCCGCGATCGACGGCGGCTCGTGCCAATACTTCGATACCGTTGGGCAGTTTCCTCAGGTCGGGAGTCCAGTCTCCCAACCCCTGAGAATCGTCTTTGCGAGGGTATTTGGAGCCAAACCATCCGTCATCCAACAAAAAGAGCTCAAGTCCCAGATCCTTTGCGCCATCGAGTAGCGAGACGATCTTCGTTTCGTCGAAGTCGAAATAAGTGGCCTCCCAGTTGTTCAACATCACGGGGTGCTCAACGTCGCCCCCACGGATTGCATGATCCCTGACCCATCGATGCAGATTACGACTGAGTTCTCCGGTTCCATTGCCGCTCCAGCCCCATATCATTCGCGGAGTCCTGAAGACCCGGTTAGGCTTTAGGTGATATTGGGAGCCACTGGAATTGATCCCGCAAAGTGCGCGGAGTTGCCCGAGGTGATCCACGTCGAAAGCAAAGGCGAAGCTGCCTGACCAGGCGAGGGAACCGCCAAACACTTCGCCAGTGTCCTCCTTAGCCGGCCCGTCCTTCGAAAGTAGGAACCAGGGGGCGCGAAATTGATGGGCGCGAACTCCGAGTCTCGAACCAATCGTCTTGACGCCGAAAGTCAGCTTGTCTTCGCAGATATTTGCTTCGTCGATAAAGTCGCCATGAAACTGGGTCAGAAAATGGTCACCCTTTCCGAAAGCAAGTGCGGAAGAGGCGAACTGCTCCAATGTCACCGAACCTTCTTCGGTGTGCCTGGTTTCGGTCCACGTTTCTAGCACATCTTGTTCGGGGTAAGCCCGAAAGAACAGGTCGACGAATAGCGGGTATTGGGGATCCTTGAGTTCGATCTTAGTCAGGTGACCGAACGTTGACGACCTCACTACCCGGAGATCGGTTGAGGTGTTCCCGTCTGCGTGGGCGACCCGGAGGGCGGGCTCGTCAATCCAGCCGTCGCCGGCACAGGGGTAAGCGACCTGCAGCGTTTCATTGACGGCCAACTTTGAGCCAAAGCAGGCCTGAAGTAACTGTCCCTCGTCGGATATGGATAACTTTAAAGCCGCGCGGCTAGTCTCAATCGAAATGATGGCACTCTCTTGAGCAGGGGTCTGAGGCTTGCAGGGAGTCGTAAATAGAGTATTCATTGGGTGCTCGGCACTAGGATTTCATGAGGCAAAGAAGCTGGCAGTCCATCGGTGGAATCGTCATTTTCAAAACGGTTCCAGAACTGGAACTAGAGCCTGTCCACAGGTCCCGGACCTTGAAGGAGTGCCCCACGGTCCCGAGTCTGTCGGCTGATATCGTCGTTGTCTTGGTCAGCTGCTTGTCGAAATTAAACGCTGCCACATAGGTATTTCCCCCATCATGCCAGACAAATAGATCTCCTCCCTTTGACCCAGTCGTGCCATTAACCGGCCAAAAAGCGGGCGCCCGACGGGCAAGGTCCAGAATCTCTCGATTCGAAAACAGCTTTTGCACCCTTTCCTTCGCGGTGCTTTTGGTGAGGTCGTCGCTCTGAATCATCATTCCGCCCGAGATCGCCGATGCCGTGAATCTTGTTCTTGCTTCGGCCTCGCTGACTGGCGTCTCGCCATTTGCTTGGTACACGCATACGCTGTCGGCATCGTTGAACCGATAAAGCCGTCGAGCCGGCCACCAACCGTAATTCGTAGAGTTCAAAAGGTATTCACTGGCGCCGATGTTTGCGAACACGTCGCAAGATATTCGACGGCTGTCGGCGTATCCGTGGGGGAAGAGCGGTGCAATGCTGAGGCTGATAAAGATCTTCCTGCCGACTTTCTTCGGCGACAGATCGTCGACAATCCGCTGCATGCCAAGGTTGTAAGCCGCTACTCCAGTTTGGATTTTGGGGTCAAAGTGTTTGCCTTCCATCGCCCCATGGCTCATGAAGTCCATCTTGATGTAGTCAAAGCCCATGTCCACAATCTCTTTGAGCTGATGGTCGATTCGTGCAAGAACCGTGGGATGGGACACGTCGAACGGATACGCTCCGTCCAGTTTGGGGAATGGTACGCCCTTGTCGTCTTTCAAGACGATTTCTCGAAACGTCCGGGGAGCATCGTCGCGAATCTGGTCAAGTTCTCCCCAACAGGCAAACGGCGTCCAATACGTTCCTGCTTTTAGGCCAAGGGAGTGGGCATGGTCGATAAACGCCCTCATTTGAGCATGGGTCAAGTTCCCGTTTCCGGCGTCGAAGTTAATTGTCGCGGTTCCGTTGCTTCGCAAATCGGGAAGGTGATCGTGGACAAAATCTGTCGCGGCTTGGGCGTCTGCAGCATTTACCGACATCTTGTGAGCCGACCATGAGTTCCAACCAAACGGCGGATTCTTTAATGAAGGGAGCGGCGGTTTGACGATGGCATTCAGGTCGCCATATCTTTCCAAGCCGCGTCTCCAATCTGCATACAAGCCGAATACGAATCGAGGTGAAGCCACTACGTTACCGGCAACCGAACCATGTTCTTGCAGATCGTGGGTGTATTTGCTTGTCACCCCGGCAAAAGCGTGCAAGTCGGACAGATTCCCGTTTCTGTCTCGCTTGAACCGAATCGCGGATTTCCAAAGGTTGTGGTCGATTGAGCCAACAATCAGTCCGTTGCGACTTGTATCGTCATAGACTGCCCCAACTTCGTAGCTGCCGTCCCTATCTCCCTCGCCTTCACCCCAGCCATCCGATCGAAACCGGAAATAGTTGTCGTTGTCCCACGGAGCAAACAGAGATTGCAACGGACCACTTTTCGTTATCTTTATTGAAGAGGCCGATCCGATTGGCGCCAGATAATTTGACGATGTGGGCGCCGACGATCGAATTTCCACCCGTTCGATGACTTCTGGCTGATTCGAATAGACCCAGAACATCTGAACGAGATCTGGCTGAGCAGATGAGTGGTGCCGCCAGGTCACCCGGTACCCGGAGCCAAATTCATCTCGGACGCGATGAATGTCCCCTGGCCCTATCGAATGTTCGGAGTATTCGCTCGCTTTATGAATGCCGCTGTTACCGATTCGTGCTTCGGCGACCGCACCTTGGATTCTTTCGGTCGCACTCCATCCGAAGCTGAAAAATCCAGTTTTTTGGTCCAAAGTTATCTGTATCTTCCCGTTGTCGATGACCAGATTCTGTCCCTCGTTGCGAATGTGTATTTGCGGCAGGGAGCAAAAAACGGCAAAGGCGAGCAGCATCTTCAAATCTCCTGGATGTCAGCTGCGATGATCGAATGAACGATGTACACGCGATCATTTTTCGAGGCAGCAATTGATTCTACTGCTTGACGAGCCGAAATACGCCCTTTATCTAGGGAGAAAGAAGCTAGACCGACTTGAATTCATTTCAGTCGAGTAGGTCACCATCTCCAGCGGGAGAGGTGTAGCCAAAGTTTGGAGCGATGCACTTTTGCCTACCCATGTAAACTCGGTTGACTGCGATGGTCAATTGCCGGGTTCTAATCGCCTTATGCTTTTTGCTCTCTTTAGCATCAAAGATTTGCGCCGTAAATCCCACTAAGACCCAAGCTAACGTGCCTTCGGAGTTGACGTTCACCTCCACGAAAAAATACTCGGACCCATTCAACCAATTAACAGTCGACGTTGTATTTAAGGATCCCGACGGAATTCAGATCACGGTGCCCGCGTTCTGGGACGGCGGCCAAGTTTGGAAAGTGAGATATGCAAGTTCACGCATCGGCACTCATAGATTCCAAACGATTTGCAGCGACAGCGCCGACCACGGCTTAAGTGGCGTGTATGGTTCGCTAGAAGTCACGCCCTATCGGGGAAAGAACGCCCTTTTCAAGCATGGTCCCGTGCGCGTAGCCGGCGATCACCGGCATCTTGCCTATGCGGATGGCGCCCCGTTCTTCTGGCTCGGCGATACCTGGTGGATGGGCTTGGCAAGCCGGCTTCGCTGGCCCAATGAGTTCCAGGCACTATCGGCGAACCGGGTTGAAAAAGGTTTCACTGTGGTCCAGATCGTCGCCGGGCTCTACCCGGATATGTTTCCCTTCGACAAGCGCGGTGCCAACGAGGCCGGCTTTCCGTGGCAGGCCGACTACAAGTCGATCAACCCCGCCTACTTTGACCGGGCGGATGAGCGCATCCGATATCTGATCGATCACGGCATATCGCCGTGCATTGTGGGAGCATGGGGCTACTTCCTGCCGTGGATGGGTGTCGAAAAGATGGAGCGCCATTGGCGATACCTCATCGCGCGGTACGGCGCGTCGCCGGTGATTTGGTGCGCCGCCGGAGAGGCGAACTTGCCTTGGTATTTGGCGCCGAAATTCCCGTACGACGACCGGGTACAGGTGCATGGGTGGACGGATGTTCTTCGATACATCCGCCGTACCGATCCATTTCATCGGTTGCTGACGGTTCATCCAACTGCCATCAATTCCTACACGTCTCATCATGCGACCGACGACACTTCGTTGCTTGATTTCGATATGCTTCAGACACCCCACGGCAAGGAAGATGCGGCCGAGGCTGCTTCGAAGCAGATGGTTGAGTCGTACGCGGTATCGCCCCCAACCCCGGTCATTGACGGCGAAGCCTCTTATGAAATGCTTGGCGACACCTTGCCGACCCAGTGGACGCGGGCGATGTTCTGGATATGCATGATGAACGGCGCCGCCGGCCACACCTATGGCGCTAACGGGATCTGGCAAAACAACCGTCCTGGAGATCCCCATGGTAATTCTCCCCACGGAGGCAACTACGGCAAGATTGCCTCACAAGACGCGATGAATTTGCCCGGCTCCAGGCAGTTGGGTCTTGCCAAGCGGCTCTTTGAGAAGTACCCATGGTTTTGGTTTCGCCCACATCCGGAATGGGCTCGATACGAGAAAAATGAAGGCGTCACCTTTGACGAAAGCAAGTGGATTTGGTTTCCGGAAGGTAACCCGGCAGTAGACGCGCCGATAGCCGACCGCTTCTTCCGCACGACGTTCAAAGTGGCGCCATCCAAAAAAATTGCCGGCGCGCGACTCTTGCTGACCGCCGACGACGCCGCGACCATCTACTTGAACGGCGACAAAATCGGCGAGTCAAGGGAGTGGAAAGATGGTGTTCAAATCGTGAGGCTGGAGGGACGGCTTCTAAAAGGCAATAACGTTCTTGCGGTTAGGGCCGAAAACATCGCAGCGAACGTCAAACAGAATCCTGCCGGATTGATCGCCACCTTGGCAATCCGATACACCGACGGCACCATCCAATTTGTCCGTTCGGGCGGCGATTGGAAGACTTCAGATGGTGTGCTTACCGGCTGGCAAGCTATCGATTTTGACGATCGCGCATGGCCCGCTGCGATGGTGATCGGTCGATATGGAAGTGCGCCGTGGGGCTATGCGGGCTCAATGCATATGCAAATTGGGCCGCTCTCGACCGGAATCCCTAGCCAAGTGCGGTTTACCTATGTAATCAGTCCAACGCCAATTGTTGTTTGCCACCTGGACTCACATGTTCCCTACCACGCCAAGGTCTTCGACCCGATCTCGGGGGGTATTACCGATCACGGCTGGGTTAAGGCGAATGAAATGGGGGAGTGGAAATGTTCGCCGCCGTCCAACTGCCGAGAGGACTGGGTCCTTGTCATGGAAGCAGCGAAAGGATCGGCCGGAACTTTCGGGTACTAGAAAACGGCGTCACTGGCAACTAATTCGCCAACACCCAATTCGACAGATACTACACCAACGCGGAATCGTAGTTCGCGCAACTAGCAATGCTTTCGTATGCTCAACCCGAGGTATTCAGATGCCATGCTTCAACTAACGTCGATATCGAGCCCTGCCCTTCGGGGGACAAGGAGGGTTTGGGTTGAGGAAGGGGTGAACGATGGGCACTGCCGCATCTTTCTTGATGCGGAGCTGTACATCGAGCGTGTGAAGACGGCGGAAATTGTGCGTGAGCTTGTCCCGATGATAACGTGCGTTTACCTCTCTTCAGGAGAGGCGATCGACCGCCATACCGATTTCGCCTGCAACGAGGAATTCGCGTCCTTTCTAGCCTACGACCTGGCCAAGTGGATCGACCAATACACCGGAAGGTCGAATGAATTCGAGCTTTGCGGTCTGAGTTTGAGCGGCCTCGCCGCTGCCCATGCCGCGATTACATACCCGCAGGTCTTTCCCCGAATTCTTTGCCAGTCCCCCTCAGCGTGGTGGAACGACGAATGGCTTGCGAAGCACATCGATGGGAAGAACCTAAGCAAAATAAAGTGCTGGCTCAGCGTCGGCGACCGAGAGACCGACGAGAACGTGACCCACGAGCCAACCGGCATGGTTCAGAAGACGAGCCAAGTCTCATCCTGTCGGCGATTAACTCAAGCTATATCTAAGGCCGGCGCAACCGTGAAACACAATCTGTACGAAGGCGGTCACGACCCCGTGTGCTGGTCCGCCGAGCTGCCTTCGGCCCTCCGATGGCTTTCAACCCCTAAGTAAAGGATGAGAGTAATTAGCCATAGCCCCGGCGCGTTATCGATGAAGAAGGTTATCCCGACCTCTCGTCCTAGACCAGCCCAAACGCCCACGCCACCATGAGTGGGAACTCTCCTCGCCACATCGCATTGTCGTGCGATGCGACCCGCTCGCTCATCACGACATCGGCGCCGGCATCGTGCAACGCCACCGCCCACCTGCTCGCGTTATCGAGGAAAAACGGCTCCAGAGTGCCGGCGACGAGGTACACGCGCGGAATCCGACTCGGCAACACGCCGGCCGGCTTGTAACCTCCGCCCGGCGAGCCTGAGAAGATCGCACCGTAGATGTCCGGATGTCGAAGGCCAATGGCAAGCGCGAGTTCTCCACCCGCCGAAACACCTAAAACAGCGGTCCGTTCCGCGGGCAGCGCGACGCCGAACCGCGACCGCACCCATCGGCCGACGTCCTCGACGAAAAATCCCTCGTGTGCCGCGAACCGTTCCTCGTCAAAGAAAGGCGAGTACTCGTGGAGCCGCGCCATCTCGTCCGCCAGCCCGTGGACGCCGACGATCATCGTCGGCGGCACGTCTGCCGCCTCTAGGTCCCCTCCCCACTGCGAAATGTTCTGACCGTCGCCCGCGAACACGATCGCCTCAGGCGGATCCGGCGGGACGTACACCGTGACCTGCCGCCCACCGTCGTAATCGAACGTCTCGGTCACGAACTCTCCCGCTATCGCGTCAGCATCCCGGCTCATTGGCGAATTTTAACCCCGTGAGTTAATTTTTTTTCCAGTCGGCTCCAACTTTGCCAGTTACCGAACTTTCTTTCTAAGACGACCTCAAAGCGACCTAAGATCTTAGGGGCCCTAGCGTGTATCCAGCCTTCTTGCCATCCTGAGTGCTGCCGGAGCCGGCTTCCCCGCCGGACTCGGTGGAAACAAGAGGGATGCCTCTGCGCTCGATGTCCCAGAACGGACGGATGCTGAGTCGCTCGCTCGGCTCCGATATCGCCTGCTCGGGCGAATACCCTCGGTGCAGTCGTTCGCCGATCGCCTTACTGCCAACTTGAGCCCGGGGGTCTTTTGCCCAGGCGCCGAGTGACTTGGCCTCACCGAACGCTTCGAGCAAGCGGACCGGGTTCTTGGGACGGCATGCCCCGTCGTGCGGTTCGGCAGAAATCGCAATTTCCGGAGGATAGCCCCTGGCGATGCGGTCGCGGATGGTGTGCCTGTCCACTTTGGCGCGCTTGTCCCGCGCCCAGGCAAAGAGCGACTTTACTTCTCCGAACGCCTCGATTTGGTAAGACGCCCGGCCCATCGCGATGGCAGCCTCCCTTATTCCAAGCGTGATCGCAAGCTCTGGTGACCACCCCATCTTGAGCCTGAATTCAATCGCCTTGCGTGTGACGGCGGCTCGTCCATCGCGTTCCCACTCTCTGAGCGACTTACCCTCACCGAAAGCGTAGATCATTTTGGCTCGGGGGTGGGGATACGGGGTTCCGTCCAGCTTCGTGCCCGGCGGGTCCGTAAGGGCGCGCTCAGGTGGAAAACCGAGGGCAAGCCGTTCGGTCAAAGTCGGCTCCGACACGACGCACCGCTGATCTTTGCTCCAGGCTCCGATCGGTTTGGACTCTCCGAACGCCTCGATGGACGAGTGCCCGCGCCGCTGCGTCAGCGCCTGTTCCAACGGGATGCCCTGGGCGATTCGCCTCCGAAGCTCAGTATCCTTTACCTGACACCGCGGGTCCTTGGCCCAATCACTCAGGGTCTTGGATTCGCCCAACGCTTCATAACGAACGAGCGGCTCTTTTCGGCATTCTTGCCGCAGGGCCTCCTCCAGCGTGAATCCGTGTCGCAGCCGCTGACGAAGGTTGATGACGTCCACTTCGCAGCGAGGATCCCGTGACCATTCCATGATCGTCTTCGACTCGCCGAAAGCGTCAATGGGACGATTGAACTTGATCGGCAGAGGGTCCGTCAGGGCTTGAACGAACGGAACTCCCCTTTGGAGTCTTAGGTTCAATTCGCGTGCTCTGACCACGCACCGCGGGTCGGCAAGCCACATTCGCATAGGTTTGGATGCACCGAAGGCAGTGTAGATAGCCGATCCGTTTCGAACCCGTTGGTCGTGTCTGCTTTCCGAAGATATTGCCTCTTCGGGTGTCATTCCCGAAGCAAGACGCTGACGCAGGCCAACGATGCCCACGGTGCAACGCATATCGTTTGCCCATTCCGGAATCGATTTTGACTCGCCGAAGGCCCCAACCAGCCTCCCCTTCCGTGCGTGTTTAGTTGTCGGGCGTTCTTGTGCCACCAAATAAATGATATTACGACAAGCTGCTCCGATCTCTCATGGCTTCTTCGAGAAATCGAGCCTATGGGAGGCGATGAAGTCTTCCAGAATTGACCGACTCCGCCACCATCCGATCAAACCCGCCGTCGCTTGCTTGGCGCTATAGCAGTCACTGCTATAAGTCGATCCGGCCCAGGTTTGCCATTGGTCGTAGTCGCCATGCTCCGGATTGGCGAGAATCTGCTTGAAGTCAGCGAAGCCGCCGATGCCACCTACGTCCTCGGGAGGATCTCATGCAGGTCGTTGATCGAGTAGTCGGCAGGCGCACCGAACTCTCGCCAAACGAGCGGATCGGTTCCTCGCAACGAAACCCTCATCTCGAACACTTTTCTACCGGTCGGCATAGGCTCATAAGCGTACCGTCATTCTCGCCGGCAACCCACCGAATCCATATACAATTGAGGTATGGCCCAGTCGCTCATGTCTGTTGGTGAGTATCTGCGCTCAAGTTTTCGGCAGGATTGCGACTACGTCGACGGCGAAATAGAGGAAAGAAACTGGGGCGAACGGGACCACTCCGTTCTTCAACCGGCGTTCGGCGTTGTCTTTCACCGAAATCGCGATACTTGGAAGGTGGTGCCTCTGCCCGTGCAACGGGTCCAGGTGTCGGAGACTCGAATTCGAGTTCCAGATTTATGTGTGTCGCAAAGAGGCGACCCGCGAGATCAATTCGTCCGTACTCCACCCCTGATCTGCATCGAAGTCCTCTCGCCGGAGGATAAGCTCTCCCGGCTCCAGGCCCGAGTTGACGACTGTGTTTCACTTGGGGTTGAGCACATTTGGGTAGTTGACCCGGTGACTCGACATGCATACACGGCCGGACCGACAGGCTTTATCGAGGTCAGATCAGGCGAATTTACGGTGCCGGGAACACCGATCCGGGTCGCCCTAGCCGACCTGTTTGCAGAGTTGGACGACGAATCCTGAGAGGTCGCTTGTACTGATTTCCCGATCCACAAATCTTATCGCGCGCCCGATCCAGTGGACATTTGTTGATCTACTCATCCGGCGTTGGCAAGCGGGGCAAGAATCACGGCTAGTTCCTTCAGCTTCTTTCCCAGTGCTTTGACATCGATATCAGGCTGGGCTGCTGCTGCTACGAGCCTCTCTTCAATGCTTGAAGGAAGGGTAAGGGTGAAGTCGGCGCCGAGCGCTCTTGCGTAGGCGTGAATCCGCTCCCACGTGGCACGCCAGGGCCGACTCTCGATTTCGGTCACGCGTTGAGATGGCAACCCCATTCGCTCCGCCACTTGACGTTGTGAGAGCCCTAAAGAGGCGCGCAATTCAATGAGCTCGGAGACCGCGCGCTCTTTTTGCCGGTCGAGTGCGTAAGTCGGGTCTGCCGCTTCAAGATCGTCACCAAGTACCTCCAGAAAATCTCTCTTCTCTACCATTAGCTTTGTTCCTTATAGCGCACCATCCGCGCTCTCGCCGTCTTCAGGACACGTTCCGGGACCTCTTGAGACTCCTTCTTGTAGATAAGGAGCACGATCAGACGCTCTTCACCGTCGACGACCTCAGGTGAAAAGAATAGGCATCGGCCCTGTTCCCGCCCCTTAATCACTAACAGATCGTCTCCATAGTTTTTGACCGTGTAGTTC